>TARA_R100000687_G_scaffold64327_9_pt1 | contig 185173 bp, 167 predicted proteins | sample TARA_R100000687 | Tara Oceans TARA_R100000687 (sample SAMEA2622685) | marine metagenome | biome: marine biome (ENVO:00000447); feature: mesopelagic zone (ENVO:00000213); material: "saline water (ENVO:00002010), including plankton (ENVO:xxxxxxxx)" | depth 600 m
GCCTTGTCACCGGTCATGGCGAGCAGGGATTCAGCATCCAGCTTCAGGTTGTAACCGCCGCTGTCGAAGGTGATGCCCTTGCCGACCAGCGCGATCGGTGCGTCCTTGCTGCCACGCCACTGCGCGATCAGCAGGTGGGAGCCGTGCTGGCTGCCGCGGCTGACGCCGTACAGTGCTTCCATGCCCTCCTGCAGAATCTGCTTGGGTGTCAGCACGGTGATTGTTATCCCGAGGGGCTCGAGACGCTGCCTGACATGGTCTGCGAAGGCGGCGGGGTAGCCGTCACTGCCCGGGAGGTTGGTCAGTTCCCGGGCGGTAAAGACGCCCTCCGCAAGGGCCCGCAGCTGCGCATAGCGCGCCTCGGCCGCTTGTGGGTCGGACACCAGCCAATGATAGGTCTGTGCCGGACGCGGCTCCGGTGCAGACTTGTAGCGGTCAAAGCGGTAGTTCGCCAGGTCAGCGCCGTGTGCCACGGCAGCGACCAGGGCGCTGTGACTGTCATTCTGCGGGAGCAGCCCGGTGTTGACCGCCACGGTGCTTGAAGGTCGCGTCGCCAGGTGCAGTGCCAGGGCCGCGCCGACGGACTCCGCATCTGCCCGTTGCAGCGCCGCGCCGTCGCCCACTCCCAGGGCAATCAGTCGCTTCGCGTTCATTCCCGCGGGAGCGAGCACTTCGAACTGTTCGCCGAGGGCACCGGTAAACGCCTGGGCCTCTACCGCGCGTTGAAACTGGGCCACCGTCTCTGCCGACCCTACGGCGGGCGCAGCGGGGCTGCTGTCGGTAGACAGTGGCACCAGCACCACCACAGTGTCCGCCTCGGCGGGCGGTGTCGCGCTGAACAGGTTCTGTGTCTGCAGATAGTCGGCCTGTGCAACAAAGGCGACGAGCAGCAGGCCGACGGCTGCGCTGTAGCGAAGCATAGTCTTCATGGTGGGAGAATCCTCCTTGGTGTCAGGTGGTGATGATCAGGCGCAGTGCCTGTAGTTGCAGGCTGGCATGGGCGATGTGCAGTGCCGATTCCTCAATCCGGTAGGCGAGGTGGTCCAGTTCTTCCTGTCGGATGGACGGGTTCACCGCGCGAAGGGCCTGCAGTCGCTCCAGCTCGGCGCCCAGTTCTGCACGCATCTGTTGCTCGGCGTCGGCGAGCAGTGGAGCAAGGCGCTCGGTCGCCAGGCGGCTGGCGAGTAGCATCTTGTTGTCCACTTCCTGCTGCACCTGCTTGATGATCGCAAGGGCCGTGCTCTTGTTGACGCGTTCGACCAGGCCGTTGAGGCGCTCGTGCGGTACCAGTGCTGCCAGGTCCTTGCCGCGTGCATCGACCAGCAGGCGCAGGGGAGACAGGGACAGGAAGCGTTCCAGCTGCAGACTGCGGGGCGCGACACAATTGACGGTAAACACACACTCCAGCAGCATGGTGCCCGGGGCGATGCCCTTGAGTTTGATAGTACCCAGGGCGGCGTTGCCCAGTTCGGTGGAGCGCACCATGTCCATCGCCTCCACCAGCATCGGGTGCTCCCAGGTGAGGAAGGCCATATCCTCGCGCGCCAGAGCCTTGCTCCGTGAAAAGGTGACGGTGGTGCCATCCTCCTGCAGGTGCGGGAAGTGACCTGTCAGCATATGGTCCGTTGGACGCAGCACCAGGGCGCGGTCCGAGTGATGCTCGTGTTCCACACCATAGGCCTCACACAGGAGTTCGAGGTACTGTTGCAGCTCGTCGCCGGCCTCCTGGCTGCTGATTTCGGTAATCAATTCGCCGGCCACCTCGGCCTTGCAGGAGTTGCGCTCCAGCAGCCGGTCGCGCCCCTCCCGCAGCTCCCGTCGTGTCTCCAGGGTGAAGGCCGCGGTATCGGCGATCAGCGATTCCAGGCTGTCGTCCGGTTTCTGCAACAGCGGCAGCAGGCGCGATGCGAAGCGGTCGAAAATCATGGTGCCCGCGGAGCAGCTTTCCCGGAACAGGTTCAGGCCCCGGTCATACCACTCCAGCAGTACCTCCTGGGCGCTGTCGGCCAGATACGGCACGTGAATCTGTACATCCTGGGCCTGGCCGATGCGGTCGAGACGGCCGATACGCTGTTCCAGCAGGTCGGGATTGAGCGGCAGGTCGAACAGGATCAGGTGGTGGGCAAACTGGAAGTTGCGCCCCTCGCTGCCAATTTCCGAACAAACCAGGGTCTGTGCCCCGGCGGATTCGTCGGCGAAGTAGGCTGCGGCCCGGTCCCGCTCGATGATGGACAGGCCCTCATAGAACGCCGCGGAGCGGATGCCCGCGCGCAGGTGCAGATGATGCTCCAGCGTCACGGCTGTTTGCGCCCGGGCGCAAATCACCAGCACCTTTGCCGGGCGCAGGGCTTTCAGGGTTTGCTCCAGCCAGGCCACGCGGGGGTCGAACCCCACCCAGCTGTCATCGTGGTAGGGGGCTTCGGGGTGCAGTGCCTCGGCAAGGTCGCTGTTGGCATGACGGTACGGATCGGGTTGCTGCAGCGGGTAGCGGTGCAGCACGCGTTGGGGAAAGCCGCTGATGGCAGCGCGCGTGTTGCGGAACATCACCCGCCCGGTGCCGTGGCGATCTAGAATCTGTTCGATCAGGGTGTCGGCGGGTGCATCCGGGTCCAGCCCTGCGGGCAGGTCAGCCGGTCGCTCGCCGCGTTCCAGGCTCAGGGTGAGGTCGCTCCAGCGACGGTACTGCTGCTCTTCCTCGCGGAAAGCCTCGAGCGAGTGAAAGCGCTCCGGGTCCAGCAGTTGCAGGCGCGCGAAGTGGCTCTCCAGACCGACCTGCTCAGGTGTGGCGGTGAGCAGCAGAAGCCCCGGATTCTGGCGTGCCAGTGCGGCCACGAAACGGTAGTCCTCACCGGGTTGCTCCGGGGACCAGTGCAGGTGATGCGCCTCGTCCACGACCACCAGGTCCCAGTCCGCCTGCAACGCCTGCAGTTGTCGCGCTTGTGAGTCCCGGAACAGGTCGAGGCTGCACAGCACGAGCTGCTCCGCCTCGAAAGGATTCTCCCCATCGGCTTCCATGAGTGGGTCTTCGTCCAGCAGCTCCAGTGGATCCGAGGTGTCCAGACGCTGGGCATCGAACAGGGAGAAATGCAGGTTGAAGCGACGCAGCATCTCTACCAGCCACTGGTGCAGCAGCGTTTGTGGCACCAGCACCAGCACCCGCGAAGCTCTGCCCGTAAGCAGCTGCTGGTGCAGGATCATGCCGGCTTCAATGGTTTTGCCCAGACCGACTTCATCGGCCAGCAGCACCCGCGGGGAGTAGCGCTGCCCCACTTCGTTCGCGATATACACCTGGTGCGGCAGCAGGCTGGTGCGGGAACCCATCAGCCCCCGTGCGCGGGAGCGCTGTAGCCGGTCGATATGCGAGAGGGTGGCCACCCGCAGGGCGAAGTCACTGGTTTTGTCGAAGTGGCCGTTCAACAGGCGCTGCTGCGGCGTCGTAATCTGTACGAAAGGGTCAAGTTCCAGTTCGGAGACCGTCAGCTGTGCATCGTGGTGATCAGTGCCGGTGTAGAGCAGCAGTCCGGCGCTCTCGGTGACCGCCGTCACCGCCAGCTCGCTGCCGTGCACGGTCGAAATGTGGTCGCCCACCTTGAAGCGCAACCGGGTCAGCGGTGCGCTGTCTGCAGCGTAGGTGCGCTCCTCACCCACCGCCGGAAAACTCAGTGTGACGCGTCGCGGTTCGACCTCGACGATGATCCCCAGACCCAGCTGCGCATCGGCATGGCTGACCCAGCGTTGACCTACGATGTATTCCATGGCGTCCCGTATGCTGCAGGGCCCCTGGTTTCGGCCCGTAAAAGACGCCTAGTCTACCATCGACGGGCAGCCGGGTTGAGGCTTGCGGCGCTTCTGCGCCGAAATTGCCGCGTTTATGCCCGCTCTTCGGGGAAAAACAGCGCCAGACTGTTGCGATAGGCGGCCTGCAGCAGAGTCTCGACGGGCACATCCAGCACGCTGGCCACGCGTTCAGCGATGAAGGGCAGGTAGAACGGGGCGTTGGGCCTTCCCCGGTAAGGCACCGGGGTCAGGTAGGGTGCGTCGGTTTCCAGCACCAGTTGCTCCAGCGGCGTTGCGGTGACCACGGCGCGCACGTTGTCGGCGCTGTTGAAGGTGGTGATCCCGTTAAATCCCAGCATGAAACCGGCCTCCAGGCAGAACTCGGCCAATGGCAGCCCCGAGGTAAAACTGTGGATCACGCCCTTGCGCCGCAGCTGCGGTGCGTACTCGGCGAGAATGTCACGGGTATCTTCATCGGCGTCACGGGTGTGTATAACGACCGGCAGGTCCAGGTCCGCGGCCAGGGCGAGCTGTGCGGCAAACACCTTTCGCTGCACGCTTCGGTCGGCGTGGTCGTAGTAATAATCCAGGCCGATTTCCCCGATTGCCACGATCCTTGCGTCCTGTGCCTGCTCACGAATCCTGGCTGCCACGCGGGCATTGAAGCCCTCGGCTTCGTGAGGATGAATTCCCTGGGTGCCCCATATGTCGGGCGCCCTGCGGGTTAAAGCGAGCACGCGGTCCAGGTTGTCCGCAGAGACGGCAATGGTCACGATGCGCTCAACGCCGACACTGCGGGCGCGCAGCAGGGTGTCCTGCAGTGCCTCCGGTTCGAGGTAGTCGAGATGGCAGTGGGTCTCGATCAGCGGGGTGGCGAATAGCGGTATGTCGCGGCGCTTGCTGTTACCCATGCGACCTCCGGGTACGGGTTTGCGGCGCCCGCGTGGGTCGCCTGGCGAGTGCGGGTCCGCCGCCGCTGCTGTCCGGCGCGCGTGTTTCCAGTTCGGTGATGGTGTCCGTGATCTGCTCCCACAGCCATTGGTGGAGGGGTGACTGATCCGTGCGGCGGTGCGCCACCAGCATGTAGTTCAACGTGTAATCACTGCCCGGCGGTGTCGGCAGCGCAACGATGCCGCTGGTGATGTGGGTGTTCTGCAGCACATAGGCCGGGCCCGGCAGGAAATAGTCAGTGCTGCGCAGCACCTCCATCGCCGTCATCAGATGCGAGGTTTCCAGCGATCCCTGCAGGGGGCTGCGTACGCGCATGAACGCATCCGAACTGCGCGCCAGCTCGGCCTGCTCCAGGTCGGGGATATAAACGCGGATCAGCGGAAAACTGGCCAGCCGGTCCCAACTGATCTCACCCTGGGTCAGAGGGTGTCCTGCGCGCACCAGAATCGCGGTGGGCGCGCTCACCAGTTGCTGCACCCGAAAGTCCGCTGGGTAGTGAGACTGAGCGATGTGGATTGCAAAATCCAGACTACCGGTCGCCAGCGCCTCAAGCTGATGCTCAAGGCGCGTGATCGTGCGTATGGAGAGCCTCGGCGCCAGCCGATGCAGCCGCTGGATAAATTCCGGGAGCAGCGCGATACCCACGTACTCGGAGAGGGCCACAGTGATTTCGCCCGTGTAGGTGTAGGGGTCAAAGCGCGAGCCCGAAACCAGTCGGTTGATATCGTCCAGTACGCCGCCCAGTTCTGCCGCCAGCTCCAGCGCGCGCGGTGTGGGTTGCATGCCGCGCTGGCTGCGCGTGAACAGGGGGTCGCCAAACAGGCTGCGCAGGCGACTCAGGGTTTTGCTCATTGCCGGTTGTGTAATGTGCAGCCGTTCCGCGGCCCGCGATACACTGCGTTCCTCGAGCAGTGCGTGCAGGGCCACCAGCAGATTCAGGTCGGTTTTGTGCAGATTAAGGGTGTCCACCGCTCAATTATGAATCATTTTCATGGCAAACATAAGAAAAATACATTGGATATATATCGAGAGGCTACCTATTCTACTCCCATGTCATGAGCGTTTCCGTCGACAGCGACGGAGGCGACCATCCAGGTCCAGCAAGTGATAGTTTCAAACCCGCCGTCTGGCGGGTTTTTTTTGCCTGCGCGCTGCCGATTGCCGTCCTGTCGCAGGCAATACCGCGAGGGCCAGCGCCTGACAGGCGTCCTCCAGGCAGTCCCGGTAGTGCTCGGGATCTGGCAGCATGGCGCGGTCAGCGAGTACCGAGACGGTAACTTTGCCGCAATAGCTGAACACCATGTGAAAGATGCCCATACCGGGTGTGAGTACACCGAGCCCGTAGTAGTCCATCAGGCGTGCCCCCGCACAGTACAGGGGCTGGTCGGGTCCGGCGACGTTGGAGACCACGGTCGACACGTTGACCGGGAGGTAGCTGGAGAGATGATTGCGCGCCCAGAAATTCGCGACCGGGCGGGTCAGTGCCGGGGTGAACACCCCAGCGAGTTTCAGCATGTCGACCAGCGGGCTGACGCTACCGGCTTTCTGCGCATCCAGCGAGCTGTGGTGAATGGCCTGCAACTGGGCTGCCGGGTCGGCGATATCGGTATGCAGGCAGGTGAACACGGAACCGACCTGGTTGTGATCTTCAGTGGACGCCCGACGGGCGCGCATGTTGATGGGAATCGCGGCGGATAGCGCGGCGTCGGGGGCCTCGCCACACTGCTCGAGATAGCGCTGCAGGGCACCGCCGACCACGGCCAGGGCAACATCGTTGAGCTTGACGCCGGCGGCATCCTTGATCGTCTTGAAGTCCTGCAGTTTGAATTCAGCGGCGGTGAATACCCGGTGCGGACTCACCGGTGCGTTGAAGCGCGTTTTGGGGGCCTGCATGTCCAGGCCGGGATAGTCGCCCTTGACCACTCCCGCCGCGTAGCGTGCCAGCTGCAATGAGTTGCTCGCGGCGCCACTGACAACGCCGGCCACATTCTTGATCCCGTTGACGGTAGCGCGGGACAGCAACTCCGCCATGCCGGGTGTGATATCCACGAGGCGCGGTAGCGACTCGGGACTGGCGGCATGGTCCGGGGACGGCACCAGGTCGTGTATCAGCGCGGCGATGCTGTTGCCGCCCATGCCGTCCACCAGCGAGTGATGGATCTTGATCATCACCGCGAAACTGCCCTTGGGCAGTCCGGGAATGCGATCCAGACCCTCGATGATATACGCTTCCCAGAGCGGCTTCGACATGTCCAGCGGACGGGAGTGCAGGCGGGCTACCTGGATACAGAGCTGGCGCCAGTCTCCCGGACTGGGCAGCGCGATATGCCGCAGGTGGAACTCCACATCGAAGCGCTCGTCCTTGACCCAGTATGGACGATCAAGGCCGCCGGGTACCTGTACCAACCGGGTGCGGAACAGGGGCTGGTTGTCCAGCCGGCGTTCAAACGTGGCAATGACCTGTTTGAAGCGAACCTTGCCGCCCGGCGCTGTCGAAGGGTCATAGATACCCAGGCTGGCAATGTGCTGCGGCGTGTTGCCCCGTTCGAGGTTGATGAAGGCCGCGTCCAGAATACCTAGCTGTTTCATCGTGGGCTCCGGTTTGCCGGCTGAGGACTTATGGAAGATGTGTCTGCGTGGAAGCCGTTATATCATCATTGATTCGGATGCTCTAGCGAGATCCGCAGGACGTGCGAGGTAGCGAGGTAGGCGATGAGGCAGGAGGGGTCTGCAGTGGTCCGGGAATGGGTGGCCGTGCTTTGTGTCGTGCTGCTAGGGGTAGCGCCGGTTGCTGAGGTCAATGCCGCTCCCGGCGCCAGCTATGGCCATGATTTCATCCTCGCCGGCAAGGCATGGCCCGATGAGGCGCCGGTTGCACGCCGCGTGGATGTCGCCGCGGTCAGTGCTCCCGAGTCGGCGGCTCTGCAGCGTCAGCGGCTCGATGAACTGGAGATGCAGCAGGGGCCCTATGCCCCCGCTCTGACGGAGCCACTCGCCGACCTGGGGCGCAGCCTGTCCCGGTCCGGGGATAGTGTCGGCGCGGCGCGCGCCTTCAACCGCGCCCTGCACGTGCTGCGTGTGAATGAGGGATTGTACAGCGACAATCAGCTGCCGCTGGTCCGTGAGCTGTTTTCTGTGCATCGCAGCCTGGGCGACTGGCGCGCGCTGGACGCGCGCTATGACTACTACTTCCGCTTGCTTGGCGGCGCGGGCGAGCAGCCCGACGCGCGCGCGGCAGCGGAGTACTTTCGCTGGCAGCGCGAGGCCCTGCGGCGCGGACTGGACGCCAGCGACCACCGGCGCCTGGTGCAACTCTATGAGACCAACGAACAGCTGTTGACCGCGGCCCGTGACACACTGCCCGCGGAGCAGCGCTGGCTGCTCATCGACAGTCAGCTGCGCAATCTGTACCTGATACAGGCCCAGGCCCGCCCCGACGCTTTTTCTTCGCGCAGCGACGGCCCAGTGGGTTTTGGGTTTCGCCAGGAGCCGCTGCAGGAGCTGGATGTTTATGAGCAGCGGCTGATTACCCTTCAGCGTCTTGCGGAGGGCCGTGGCACGGAACTGCTGGTTGAGTTCATTGCAGCACAGGATGTACGCGATGAGGCGCTGCGTGCCCGCGCCTGGCTCGCACTCGCTGACTGGCGCCAGTGGAACGGTGCACAGGGCGATGCGCTGGAGGATTACCGCGCCGTGGCAGCGCACCTGCAGGCGACCGGTCAGCGGGCACGGCTCGAGGAGTGGTTCGGCAGTCCGGTGGAATTACCTGACAACGGCGCCTTTCTGCGCGACCCGGGTGAGGGCGGTGTGCTGGTCAGCGCCCGCTACAGCATCAATGAGCGGGGCGTGGCCCGGGATGTCGAAACCGAAGCCTACGACGAGGCCGACAAGGGTTTCGCCATGCGGCTCTACCGCGGCTTGCTGAGAACCCGCTTCCGCCCGCGCCTGGAGGAAGGCGTGCCGGTTGCCAGCACCGACGTTGAGCGGAGCTACCGCTACCTCGACCCTGAAGCCATCAGGCGTTTTCGAGCACCATGAGCGCACCGCGCGCTTCAACACTGCCGCGGCAGCGCCAGGGCAGAAGCTCGGCGCAGTGCCGATCCACGCAGCCCTGTGCCATCTCGAGGAACGTCGAACGCTCGGGGTCGGCAATGACAATGGTCTTCACGCCGGCCTTCACGGCGCGATTGACCAGGTTGGTCACCGGGCGCACCAATTCATCCCAGAAACACACATCAGCAGCCAGCAACAGGTCGTAGCCCGCGAGCTCCCGGGTGCTGATCTGCTCGAAACGTTTGACCTGGTGACGCGTGCTGACCCCGTTCAGGGCGGCCACCGCCTCGAGGTAGGGGAAGACGTCCGGGTCTGCATCCAGTGAGGTGACGTCGCTGCCCAGTCTTGAGGCGCACCAGATGCCGGCAATGCCCCAGCCGCAGCCGACGTCCAGCACCCGGGCGGCGTGTGCCGGTGGGTGTTTCTGCAAATAGTCCAGCAGCAGGCAGCTGGACTTCCACAACTTGTTGCCATGAATGCTTGGCAGGTTGCCGCGGCGGCGAACGCGGCGTATTGCCGGATGCGCAGCGGTGGGCATGATCATGCCGCGAAAGCGGCGTTCGGTGCGCGGACCCCCGCTGTTTGCCGCCACCTCAGTGCGACCGTTCCAGCAGTTCCACATCCTCAGCCTGTGGGCCCTTGTCGCTGGCGGCGGTGTGGAAGGCCACGCGCTCACCGTCGCGCAGGCTGCGGCGGCCCTCGCCGCGAATTGACCGGAAGTGCACAAACACCTCCCGACCATCGTCACAGGTGATGAAGCCAAAGCCCTTGGCGCTGTTGAACCATTTGACAGTGCCCTGTTCGCGGTTGCCCGTGGACGGCCGGGCCGCACGCCGTGGTTTTTCCTGCCGGTTGTTTGCAGCCTGTGGGCCTTGTGTTGCCGCCACCGGCCACAGTGCGCCCAGCAGTGCGGAACTGGTGGTGGCCACCACGAACAGTATCAGCAGGGTGGGATCCGGGAAGGGTATGCCAAGCAGGGAACTCGCCAGCGCGGTGAGTGCCAGTGCAATGAGCAGCGTGATGATCAGTTGGGGGATGAAGCGCATGGTGTTCCTCGTCAGTTAATGGATTGGCGCCAGTGATGGAGCGGCGGGCGCAATTGGCCGGCCCTGCGGCGGCTGTCGCCCCGGGCAGTCAGCGTGATACAGGTTAAACCGAAAGCTTTGCGTGGGGCCTTGAGCGACAGCCTTTGCAATTCAGAGCTTTTGTACGTCCTCGGCCTGGAGGCCCTTGGGACCCTCCACCAGGCTGAACTCTACAGTCTGACCCTCATTGAGAGTGCGGTACCCCTCGCCCTGGATGGAGCGGAAGTGCACGAACACGTCTTCGCTGCCTTCCTCGCGGGTTATAAAGCCGAACCCCTTGGCGTTGTTGAACCACTTCACCGTGCCACTTACACGTTCATTCATACCCCTTTCCTCGGTATTTCCTGCCACTTTTTATTATTCCCGGCGCATGTCTGCGACGGGTTCTGAATGCTTGCACCGAGTGTGTGCGTTACAGCTGCGCGATATATTCGGCTTGCCCGCGCAGCTTGTGCAGCGCCTGATCCAGCGCTGCCAGTTTTTCCCGTTCCTTGTCGACCACATCCTGCGGTGCCCGGTCAACAAAGTTACTGTTGCCCAGTTTGCCCTGCAGTCGGCCGCGCTCCTTCTCGAGCTTTTCCACCTCACGGCCCAGTCTGGCCAGCTCGGCATCGCGGTCAATAAGCCCGGCAAGCGGTACCAGAAGTTCCAGCTCTCCCACCAGTCCCGTGGCGGCAACCGGTGCCTGGGCATCGGCATCCAGCCATTCAATACTGTCCAGCCGGGCGAGCTTCTTCAGGAAACCGGCATTGTTCCGCAGCCGCTCGCGATCCAGATCGCTCCCGTTGCGACACATCAGCTCCAGACCCCGGCCCGGCGGCACGTTCATTTCTCCCCGGATGTTGCGAATGCCGACAATCACCGCTTTGAGCCATTCTATCTCCGCATTCGCGGCACTGTCCACGGCGCCGGCATCACTCTCCGGCCAGGGCTGCAGCATGATACTGGGACCGGTAATGCCTGCCAGTGGCGCGGCGCGTTGCCATATCTCCTCGGTGATAAACGGCATGAAGGGGTGCAGCAATCGCAGCCAGGTTTCCAGCACGGTGATCAGGGTGTGGCGCGTTCCCCGCAGCTGCTCGGGTGCCGCCTGCTCGTCCCAGAGCACCGGTTTCGACAGTTCCAGATACCAGTCGCAGTACTCGTTCCAGATGAACTCGTAGAGCGCCTGGCTGGCGAGATCGAAGCGGTACTGGTTGATTGCATTCGCTACCGCACCCGCCGTCTCCTGCAGGCGTGAGAGAATCCAGCGGTCTGCGAGGCTGAGTTGCAGGGGCAGGCTCGCGTCAGTGCCGCAGTCCTGCCCCTCGCAGTTCATCAGCACGTAGCGCGCCGCGTTCCAGATCTTGTTGCAGAAGTTGCGATAGCCTTCAATGCGGCCTATGTCGAACTTGATGTCACGGCCGGTGGAGGCCAGCGAGCAGAAGGTGAAGCGCAGCGCATCAGTGCCGTAGGCGGCCAGACCTTCGGGGAACTCGGCGCGTGTCTGCTGCTCGATTTTTTTCGCCAGTTGCGGTTGCATCATGCCCTGGGTGCGCTTGGCCACCAGCGGCTCGAGCTCGATGCCGTCGATCAGGTCGATCGGGTCCAGTACGTTGCCCTTCGACTTGGACATTTTCTGGCCCTGGGAGTCGCGCACCAGGCCGTGTACATACACGGTCCTGAACGGCACCTGCGGGCTGCCGTCCGGGTGTTTGAGAAAATGCAGGGTGAGCATGATCATCCGCGCCACCCAGAAAAAGATGATATCGAATCCGGTCACCAGCACATTGGTGGGGTGGAAGGTGCGCAGCTCCTCGGTATCCTCGGGCCAGCCCAGCGTGGAGAAGGTCCACAGCGCCGAGCTGAACCAGGTGTCCAGCACGTCCTCGTCCTGCAGCAGTTCGGTACCTGTGTCCAGGGCGTATTTTTCCCGGACTTCGGCTTCATTGCGTCCAACGTAGACCTTGCCGTGTGTGTCGTACCAGGCCGGAATGCGGTGCCCCCACCAGAGCTGACGGCTGATGCACCAGTCCTGGATGTCGCGCATCCAGGCGAAATACATGTTCTCGTACTGTTTGGGCACAAACTGGATACTGCCGTCTTCAACAGCGGCGATGGCGGGCTTCGCCAGGTCTGCCACCTTGACGTACCATTGGTCGGTAAGCCATGGCTCCACCACGGCACCGGAGCGGTCACCGCGAGGTACCTTGAGGGTGTGGGGCTCGATTTTCTCCAGCAGTCCCAGCGCTTCGAACTCGGCGACGATGGCCTTTCGCGCCTCGAAACGCTCCATGCCTGCGTACGCCGCGGGTGCCTGCTCGCCATGCTGGGCGGCGTAGCCCTCAAAGGTGAGTACGGTGAACTCGCCGAGAACGTGCGCATTGCGGTCGAAGATATTGATCAACGGCAGGTTGTGGCGTTTGCCGACTTCATAGTCGTTAAAGTCGTGTGCCGGGGTGATTTTGACACATCCGGAACCGAACGCCGGGTCCACATAGTCGTCGGCGATAATAGGCACCAGGCGCCCGGTCACGGGGAGGCGCAACTGTTTACCGATCAGGTGCTGGTAGCGCGGGTCCTCCGGATGCACGGCGACCGCGCTGTCGCCGAGCATGGTTTCAGGCCGTGTGGTGGCGACGACCAGATGCCCTGCCTCGCCCTCCAGTGGATAGCGGAAATGCCAGAGTGAACCTTGTTCTTCTTCATTCAGCACCTCCAGATCGGAGATGGCGGTGTTGAAAACCGGATCCCAGTTCACCAGGCGCTTGCCACGGTAGATGAGTCCCTGGTCATACAGCTGTACAAAGACTTCGCCGACCGCTGCGGAGAGACCGGGGTCCATAGTGAACCGTTCGCGGCTCCAGTCAACCGAGGAGCCGAGGCGCCGGATCTGGCGGGTTATGTTGCCACCGGATTCCGCCTTCCACTCCCAGACTTTGCCCAGGAAGGCTTCGCGGCCCAGATCGTGGCGCGACACACCGTCCGCCGCCAGCTGGCGCTCCACGACCATTTGCGTTGCGATACCTGCGTGGTCGGTGCCGACCTGCCACAGGGTATTGTCGCCGCACATCCGATGGTAGCGCACGAGGCAGTCCATGATGGCGTTGTTGAAGCCGTGCCCCATATGCAGGCTGCCGGTGACATTCGGCGGTGGGATCATGATGCTGTAGCTGCGGTCGCCGCCACCGGGCTTGAAATACCCCTGTTGTTCCCAGTGGTCGTACCAGCGGGATTCTATTGCGGCAGGTTGGAAAGTCTTGTCCATCGCGTCAGCTGTCCGGGTGCGAAAAGCGCGGGATTATACGCCGCTGAGGTCGTGCTTTTCCAATTGGTAACCTCGGGCTTTGTAAAAGCGCCAGGATTCCCGCAGCGCTGCGAGACTGGCATCGTCCTGGGTCACCACTTCGGCGACCCGGTGGAAACGGGCGAAAAATGCCGGCACCTGAAGCTGCAGGTTGATCAACAGGTCATCGTGCCTGGCAGGCTCTTCGCCCCAGCCGATTGCCACAAGGTCGGAGCCGGGGTCGCCGGCCAGCCCATGGGGGAGGAAACTGCTGGGCCGAAACCCCCAGAGCAGGGTGTCCAGTGCCTGCGCCTGATCCTGGTCGCGGGCGTGGATGTAGATGCGGTGTCCGCGCTGAAACGCCTTGTCGGCGAGGCGGGCGGCGACCTGCAGGCGACGTGCCTCGCCGGCCTGCTGGATCACGTAGAACCCGACCCGGGTCATGTCAGCCTGCAGCCCGATCCTGCAGGTAGCGGGTAAGCATCGCGACGGGACGCCCGGTGGCCCCCTTGGGCGCGCTGTTCCAGGCGGAGCCGGCGATGTCCAGGTGCGCCCAGGGGTAGCCCTCGGCGAACGCGGCGAGGAAGCAGGCGGCGGTGATTGAGCCGCCCTCGGGTCCGCCGATGTTGGCGAGGTCCGCAAAGTTGCTGTTGAGCTGTTTGCGGTAATCCTCCCACAGTGGCATGCGCCAGCCGCGGTCGTGGGTGGCTGTCCCGGCTTGCAGCAACTGCTCGGCCAGCGCGTCGTTGTTGGCATAGACCGCCGAGGCATGGGAGCCCAGCGCGACGACGCAGGCACCGGTCAGGGTTGCGATGTCGATGACGGCGGCGGGCTTGAGGCGACGGGCGAAGGTGAGCGCGTCGCACAGGACCAGGCGGCCTTCGGCATCGGTATTGAGAATCTCGATGGTGGTTCCCGACATGCTCTTGACCACATCGCCCGGCTTGGTGGCCCGGCCGCTGGGCATGTTCTCTGCCGCGGCGATGATGCCGGTGACGTTCAGCGGCAGCGCCATGTCAATCACCGCCTGCAGGGTGCCCAGCACACTTGCCGCCCCGCACATGTCGTACTTCATCTCATCCATCTTCGCCCCGGGTTTGATGGAAATGCCGCCGGAATCGAAGGTAATGCCCTTGCCCACCAGTACCTGGGGCGCGCTGCCCGACTTGCCGCCCCGGTACTCGATGACAATCAGCTTGGCGGGCTCGTCGCTGCCGGCAGACACCGACAGCAACGAGCCCATACCCAGCTCGCGCATCTTCTTTTCCTCCAGCACCTGGGTGCGCACTTTGCTGTTACCGCGGGACAGCTTGCGCGCCTCGCTGGCCAGATAGGTCGGCGTACAGATGTTGCCCGGGAGGTTGCCCAGCTCACGGGTGTAGTTGATTCCCCGGCCCAGCGCTGCGCCCTGGTCCAGCGCCGTCTGCGCCTTCTGGCTGGACAGGCCCTTGCCGGGATTGACCGCCAGTTTCTTCAGCGCAAGGGGATCCTTGGGCTTGGACAGGGTGCGCGTGTAGCGGTAGCTGCCAACCGTGATGGTGCGCGCGACCAGTTCCAGCAGCCAGGCGCCCTCTACGTTGTCGCCGAGCATATCGGCAGCATGCAGCAGCGCCTCGGTTGTACTGCAGGCGTTCAGAGCGGTGCTCAGCCCCTGCACAGCGTCACGCGCGACCGCCGGGTTGAACTGTGCGCGCTCGCCGCAGCCCAGCAGCATCACGCGCTCGGCATTGCCGATTCCGGGCAGCATGTGGGTTTCCCCCGGCTTGCCTTTGAAGTCGCCGAGTTTGAGTGCGGCGCGCAGCGTGCCGGCGCTGTCCAGGGCCTCCGCGGTCGCGGACAGCTCATTGCCGAACACGGCGACAATGGCGCAGCGGGTTTTTGTCTTGGCCGGGTCAGCGCTGGCGCGGGCGGTAGTAAAGGTGAGTGTGCTCATCATCGGTGCCTGCTAGTTTTCGTGGGCGGGGAAAAGAGCGCTAGTGTATGATGTACGGCGAAGAAACTGAACCTTTGGCGGCGGCCCCGATCAGGTGCCTGCCGCCTTGCAACCTGGGCCCGCATGAAAATCCTGGCGTATCTGACCCGCGATGTCCTGCAACACACTGTTGCGGTGAGCTTTACACTGCTGGTGATCATTTTCAGCGGACGCTTCGTCAAATACCTCGCCGAAGCAGCGGTGGGCAACCTCGCCGGCGATATCCTGCTGCCGGTGATGTTCTTTCGCCTGCCCGGTTTCCTTGAACTGATTCTCCCCCTGGGCCTGTTTCTCGGCATATTGATGGCCTATGGCAGGCTGTATGTGGAGAGTGAAATGGTGGTGCTTTCGGCCTGTGGCGTCAGCCCCACGCGGCTGGCCGGCTACACGCTGGTGTCGGCGCTGCTGGTGATGGCCCTGGTAGCCCTGCTCAGCCTGTTGGTGACGCCGCTGGGGGCCGCCCGCTCATCGGCGCTGCTGGATGATCCGGAAACATCCCAGGGCTTGCAAACGCTGGCTGCAGGCCGCTTCCAGAACCGCAAGTCAAGCGGCGTGGTCAGCTATGCCGAGCGCATCGATCCGGACAGCGGTGTGATGCATTCCGTGTTTCTGTCGCAGCAGTCGGCAGCAGCGGGTGGAGGTACCCGGTTGACCATCACCGTGGCCGCAGAGGGCGAAATTGTGCTCGACCCCGAGACTGGGGCGCGCTACCTGGAGTTGCGCGATGGTTACCGCTACAGCGGGCAGCCCGGCGAGCTTGACTACGAGGTGGTGGAGTTCGAGCGCTTTGGCGAGCGTATTCCCGAACCGGAGGGCGGTATTCGCAGTGTCCCGCGGGTCGATGCGCGGCCCACCCGGGCGCTGCTTGACTCGACCGTTGCGGAGGAGCGGGCTGCGCTGCACTGGCGCCTGTCACTGCCGGTCACCGTGCCCATCGTGGCCATCATCGCGCTCGCCCTCAGCCGCACGGATCACCGGCGCGGTCGCTACATCAAGATGGCACCCGCCTTCGCCCTGTACCTCATTTACCTGGTCTTGCTGACCAAGGCGCGTTCGGCCATGGAGGAGGGCGCGGGCCCTCTGGTGTTCTGGGCGGTGCATCTGCTGTACGCCACGCTCGCCCTGGTGCTGCTCTACGGTGACACCCTGCGCCGACGCCTGCGCAGCGCCCGTTCCCGGGGAGGCGTCGATGCGCCTGCTTGACTGGTACATCGGGCGGACATTGCTCGCCTCCATTTTCCTGGTGCTGCTGGTCATTGTGGGCATCGACGTGGTTTCCGTGTTCATCGATGAATCCGGCAACCTCAGCGAAACCTACACGTTCCTGGAAGTGTCGCGCTATGTCCTGCTGACGATCCCCGGTCGCCTCTATGAATTCATACCTTCCGCAGCACTGATTGGAAGCCTGGTCGGCCTTGGGCAACTGGCGACGGCCAGCGAGCTCACTGTCATGCGCGGTGCAGGTGTATCGATCGCGCGCCTGGTTGTGGTGGTCATGAAGTACGCCCTGTTGGTGGCGCTGGCGGGATTCACGCTGGGGGAGGTGGTGGCGCCGCCTGCCGAGCAACTGGCCGAGAGCCGTCGTGCGCTGGCGCAAAGCGCGCCCGGCGGGCTCGCCGGCCGCTACGGCATCTGGAACCGCGAAGGCGATTCCTACCTGTACTTCAACGCGGTGGAGAGTGAGACCTCCCTGCGTGGGGTGTTGCTGGTGCAGTTGGATGAGCGACGGCGCATGGTGTCGTCACTTGCCGCGCCGCGTGCCCGCTTTGCCGGCGACCACTGGGTGCTGGAGGACGTGGTAAAAACCGATTTCAGTAGTTGGGCGACGACCCGTACACGCGCCGAGACCCTGCGCTGGGACACGGGTATCACACCACAACTACTGACTATGGAAGTCGTTTCCCCGGAACGTTTGCCACTGATTGATCTGCAGCGCTATAGCCTCTACCTGCAGCAGCAGGGTCTGGATGCCGATGACTTCGAACTCGCCATGTGGCGCAAGTTGCTGCAACCCGCCTCCATTGCCGGATTGGTGCTGGTCGCGATCGCGTTTATTTTCGGCCCGCTGCGCGACGGTACCCTGGGTTTGCGAATATTTGCCGGCGTGCTCGTTGGCGTGACCTTCCAGATCGGCGAAGACCTGCTGGGTCCCGCCAGCCTTGTGTTCGGTTTCCCGCCGCTCTACGCCGCACTGGCGCCTGTGCTGTTGTGTATTGGCGCAGGGGTGGTGCTGCTCCTGCGGACCCGTTGAGAAGCCTGGGCTGACGGCCTATTTCTTCGCCTTGGGCAGCAACTGGAGTCGGGTGCCGCTCAGGGTGTCGTGCCAGTAGCGCCCCTGTTTGTCGAACAGGCACCACCAATAGCCCAGACCTGCGGGCAGCAGCGACACCAGTGTGGCTGCGCAGCGCAGCAGGCAGCGCCCGGTGCCGGGAATTTGGCCCTGCTCGTCGACGAGTTTAATCCGCCAGGCCTGCATACCCAGTGTCTGTCCCCCCTTGCGCCAGAACAGGGTAAAGAACACTGCCACACAGCAGACGCTCAGCAACTGCACGATGTGCGGATTCATCTGGTAGTAGTCGACGCCTTCCTCGACGCCCAGCACCCACATTTCCACAGCACTGGCCAGGGCAACGGTGACCCCGATCAGCGGAATCACCAGCAGGGTGTCGTAGAGCAATGCGGCGAGCCTGCGCAGTAGCGAAGGGGGCGCAATCGGTTCCTGTTCGGGCATGCTGGCTCCTGCTGAATTCAAGGCGCGGAGAGTCTAGCACCGCGCGCGCATTACCGGATTGTAAATTGTTCCGCCGCGCCCCGCAGTGCTACATTGCGGCATCAATCAGGCAGGGGATGGACAAATGAACGTGCTGCTGGTGGAGGACGACCGCGCGGTGGCCGATTTTATTGTGTCGGAGCTGCAGGAAGCCGGGCATACCTGTACCCACTGTGCTGACGGTGAGTCAGGTCTAGCGGCTGCGCGTAGCGGCCAGCACGATGTGCTGGTGGTCGACCGCATGCTGCCGCGGCTGGACGGACTGGCCCTGCTGCGCCTGCTGCGCGAGGAGGGGCAGCGCACGCCGGTGCTGCTCTTGAGCGCTCTGGGCAGCGTCGACGACCGGGTGCAGGGCCTGCATTGTGGCGCCGACGATTATCTCGTAAAGCCGTTTGCCATGGCGGAATTGCTGGCGCGCCTGGAAATCCTGGCGCGACACGCGCGGGAGCTGGGTGGCGAGGTGGCAACACGTCTTCAGGTTGCTGACCTGGAGATGGACCTGCTCAGCCAGGAGGTACGGCGTCAGGGCGAGCTGATCAGCCTGCAACCGCGTGAGTACAAGTTGCTGGAGTATCTCATGCGCCACGAGGGGCAGGTGGTGACCCGCGCCATGTTGCTGGAGCACGTATGGGGGTATCACTTCGATCCGCAGACCAATGTGATCGATGTGCACGTGTCCCGCCTGCGGCAGAAAATCGACCGCGATTTTTCGCCCCAGCTGCTGACCACCGTACGCGGTGCCGGATACACGCTGGGCGCGGTGTAGACGATCATGCGGGTCCTGGATGTCGTCAAGAGCCTGACTTTCCGCTATATCGCCAAGTATGTCACGGCGCTCAGTGCCACGGTGTTTCTGCTCCTTGCGGTACTCTACGGCTATTTCAGTTACGGCTACTTCAGCGAGCTCCGGTCGTCCATCCTCGATGAACTGGAAACCCTGCAGGTTGTGTACGCGGGGCAACAGCTGCGGGGCGTGGAGCAGTATCTGGAGGACCAGCGCAACCTGCCGACCATTGGGCGCTTCAATTACCTGATTGTCGACGGGGATGGCAACAAGATTGCCGGCGATCTGGCGCAGACGCCGCGCTACCGTGAATTTTCCGGTGGCTGGCTCGGCTTTCAGCTGGCGCTACTGAACTGGGGCGAGCCGGTAGACGTTGATTTCCTTGCCCGGCGGGCGCAGCTGGGTGGCGGAGTCAATGCGCTGGTCGCGCGTAATTACGCCGATGCGATTGCCAGTGGTGGTCTGGTCTTCAACACCCTGTTCAGGGCCATGATCGCCACCCTGTTGCTGGGGATCGTGGGCGGGTTTTTCAGTGCCGCTACCACGCTGCACCGGTTTGAGCGTTTGAACAGTGAGCTGTCGAGCATTGTGCGCGGGAACTTTTCCCAGCGCCTTACGGTGGCGGGAAAGCACGGTTACCCGCGGGAGCTGGCGCGGGCGATGAACCAGATGCTGGATCAGATCGGATCATTGATGCAGGGCGTGCGCCTGGTCTCCGACAACATCGCGCACGACCTGCGCACACCGTTGACGCGAATCCGCAATCAGTTGAGCCAGCTGCGGCAGCGGCTGGACGCCACGGGGCAGGACGAGGTGGATCGTATCATTGAAGACTGCGACAGCCTGCTGTCATCCTTCAATGCGCTGCTGCGTATCTCGGCACTGGAATCCGGCAGTCGCCCACCGGTACATGCCCAGGTGGACCTGTCCAGCGTGCTGGCCGATGTGGTGGAGCTGTATGAGCCGGTGGCGAATGAGCGCGATATCCAGCTGCGGCTATCGCTTGCGACAGGTATTTCCTGCCCGGGCGATACCGATCTGCTGTTCCAGATGTGCGCCAATCTGCTGGACAACGCCATCAAGTACACACCCGACGGCGGGCAGATCGAGGTCGGGCTTTCGCGACAGCCCGAGGGCAACGAGATTGTGGTGGCCGATTCCGGGCCGGGTATCGACCCGCTGGATCGCAAGAACGTGTTCAGGCGCTTTTTCCGCGTCGAATCCAGTCGTGGCGAGCAGCCCGGGCACGGTTTGGGCCTGAGCCTTGTGCAGGCGATCGTGCACTATCACGCCGGGCGGATCGCGCTGGATGACAACGAGCCGGGGCTGCGTGTGGAGGTTATTTTGCCGGTGGAGGATCAGCCAGGCTGATGCCGCTGGTGTCCGGTGCCGCGGCGGTGTCCCGTTTGCGGTACTGCGATTCCAGCACGTCGGCGCCGGGCGGCGCGAGACTGATCCCGGAGACGTCCACCTCGCGTGCCGCGGGTCGCGAGGTCCCTTCAAGCAGATCGCTCCCCGGCGCTGCCAGCGACAGCCCCGAGTCGGGGATCGGTGCCGCTGCCGTGTTGTGCTCCAGCGTGGGAATCGTATCGCCGACCTCGCCCAGTGTGAGGTGACTGGTGTCCGGGGGCGGAGGAGGTGGCGCACTCGGCGCGGCGAGGCGCGCACCCACCTCGGCCACATCGAGTGAGGGTGGCGAGGGAACCGCACTGGGCTTTACTGCCCGTTCTTCCGGGCGCAGTACATCGCTGCCCGGCGGAGCCAGGGTCAGGCCCGATGGGGTGTCCTGGCTCACCTGCCGGATGATCGGTTTGCCGCCGGCGCTCTCGATCGCTTCCCGATACTTGCGTGCCACATCGGCATCGCAACCCCGCTTCAACAGTTGCGGTTTGCCGCTGAACAGCTTGTCGAGGGTCTGGTCGCCAGCCTTGAACAGTCGCCCCAGGTTGCGACGCACGGTGGCCTCGTCCTGACCGTCGAGAAGTTCTCCTGCGAACATGACATCGTAGCGGATATCCATGGGTCGTCCTGCCTGCCCTTGCCTGATTTGAGTATAGGCGTTGACGGCGGGCAGACCAAGCGCCACCCGGTGGCCGGTGACATGCTGCCGCAGGCGAGTACCGCCGTGCACCGATCTCGGGTAAAATTGACCCCACAATTCTGGAGGTTTTATGTCCGTTGCAGAGCAAATTCGGGAACAGCTGGTCACCGGCCTGGCCCCTGTGCATCTGGAGGTGGTGAATGAAAGCCACATGCACAGCGTGCCCCCCAATTCAGAAACCCATTTCCGTGTCGTCCTGGTCAGCGATGCCTTCACCGGCAAACGCCAGGTAGCCCGGCACCAGCAGGTCTACGGCCTGCTGGCGGCGCAGATGCAGGGGCCGGTGCACGCGCTGGCCCTGCACACCTACTCACCCCCGGAGTGGCAGGCACGGGAGCAACCTGCACCGGCTTCACCGGATTGCCTGGGCGGGAGCAAGGCGGAGTCACGGGAGGCGCAGTCATGACGGACACTGTCGTTGCGGCGCTCTACCGCTTTGTCACCCTCGACGACTACCGTGCCCTGCGCGAGCCCCTGCTGGATGTGTGTCTGGAAGCCGGTGTCAAGGGCACTCTGCTGCTCGCCGCAGAGGGTATCAACGGTACCATTGCCGGCTCCCGGGAGGGGATTGACCGCGTGCTTGGCTGGTTGCGAAGCGACCCCCGGCTGGCCGCACTGGAGCACAAGGAATCGCTCGATGCCGCGATGCCGTTCTACCGCATGAAGGTCAAGCTGAAGCGGGAAATCGTCACCATGGGCATCGACGGTATTGATCCCAATCGTGTGGTGGGTACCTATGTGGCGCCTCGCGACTGGAATGATCTGGTCAATGACCCCGAGGTGCTGCTGCTGGACACGCGCAACCGCTATGAATACGGTATCGGCTCCTTCCGCGGCGCGGTAGACCCGCAAACCACGTCTTTTCGCGAGTTTCCAACCTACGTGCGTGAAAATCTCGACCCCGCAAAGCACCGCAAGGTGGCGATGTTCTGTACCGGCGGGATCCGCTGTGAGAAGGCGTCTGCCTTCATGCTGCAGGAAGGGTTCGAGGAGGTCTACCACCTGCAGGGCGGTATCCTCAAATACCTCGAGGAAGTGCCGGAGGCCGAGAGCACCTGGGAAGGGGAGTGCTTCGTCTTCGATAACCGGGTGGCCGTCAATCACAGGCTGGAAAAGGGCCAGTATGACCAGTGCCATGGCTGTCGCCATCCGATCACGGAGGCCGACAAGGCCTCGAGCCGCTATCAGCGCGGGGTGTGTTGTCCGCAGTGCTACGACAGCCTGACCGATGACCAGAAGGCCCGGTTTGCGGAGCGTCAGCGGCAGATGGAGCTGGCAGCGCAGCGCGGCGAGCCGCACGTGGGAGCAGCTCCGCCACTGCGGCAGCGGCGCACTGCGGCGGCCGCCGGGGAGTCCTGATCCGGCAGTCGCGGTGCCTTAGGGGCGTTGCGGGTGCGCTGGCGAAAGCCGGGCCGGCAGCGCATCCCGCACCACCGCTATGGGGACGAAGCGACTGTCCTGCAGGCCATCACCCTCCGAAATAATGCCGCTCAGGAGCGGCTCTCCGTCATCGTTCAGCTGTATCACGGCGCCGCCGGAGGCGCCTTTGTGTGCCCGGCAGTCACTGTAGCCCAGCGCGGCGTTGCTGCGCGTGATGCGGCAAGCGGGGTCGTAGCTCAGGATACGGCCCCCGGCGCCGACACCCGCATCTCTGGAATAACCCGCCATCAGTACGGTTTTCTCCGTATCGGCCAGCCCAGGGTGCAGCGCCAGCGCTGGAATATCCGTGCGCGCTACCGATTCCGTCAAGCGCAGCAGGGCCCAGTCAGCCGCCATGCTGCCGCCGTCCGCGACCGGGCGCGCGCTGATGATGCGTGGCGCCGGGGACCCGGGCAGGAGGGTGAAGGTAATGCGTTTGCTGAGGTCGCGGTAGGCCTCCAGGCAGTGCCAGGCGGTCACAATAAGTTCAGCCTCAGCGTTTTCATCGGCCGTGATCAGCGTGGCACTGCACCGTTCGGTGTGGTGGCTGGCATGCCCCTGTTCGGTTTTCAGGCCGGGCACGCTGAGCTGGCCTATGGCAGACAGCCAGCGCGGTGAATCCACGGACAGTTGTCGGCGCGGGTCTTCGCCCGCCGTACCGGCGCCGATGAGCAGCGCCAGCGTCAGCGCGAGACCGCGGGCCAGGGCTTTTTTTCCAGTATGGCTCAACATGTTGGTCAGGCTTGTGCGGTGCATGCTTGGTCATCGCGATCGGGGTCAGTAGCATGGTCGGCGAATGTGGCCGGGCAAGCAAGCAGAGGTGAGTATGCAGCAGAGCAAACAGTGTATTGCGGTGGTGACAGGGGCCAGTCGGGGCGCTGGCAAGGGGATTGCACTGGCCCTGGGGGCTACCGGTGCCACCGTGTACATCACCGGCCGCAGCTGGGCCGCTGGCGAGGCCGCGTTGCCCGGTTCACTGACGGAGACGGCGCAGGCGATTGAAGCTGCGGGCGGGGTCGCAGTCCCGGTGCGCTGCGACCACAGCGTGGACGCTGAGGTAGCCGCGCTGTTCGCACGCGTGCAGCAGGAGCAGGGCCGGCTGGATGTCCTCGTGAATAACGCGACCAGCCTGCATCCGGCGCTCACCGAGACCGGGCCGTTCTGGGAAAAGCCGCTGGATCTGACCACGCTCTGGGACGTGGGCATGCGCTCGCACTACACGGCAAGCTGGTATGCTGCTCCCCTGCTGCTCGCCAACGGTGAGGGGTTGATCGTCAATACGTCATCCTTCGGTGGACGCATCTACATGCACGGGCCCGCCTATGGCGCCGGCAAGGCCGCGATTGACAAGATGGCGCACGATATGGCGGTGGACTTTCGCCCGCACAATGTTGCGGTGATTTCCCTGTGGATGGGGTTGCTGCTGACCGAGCGCACGCAGCAGGTATTCGACGCCGAGCCGGACAAGTATGCGGATCTGATGGCGACCGCGGAGCACCCGGAATTCAGTGGCCGGGTGATTGCGGCCCTGTGGGCGGACCCGGAGAGAATGGCTCACAGTGGCACGGTGTGCATCGGTGCCGAACTCGGTGAGGCTTACGGTGTGCAGGACATCAACGGCAACCAGCCGCCATCACACCGCGCATTTTTCGGGCCGCCGACCACTTTCGGAGACGCGGTGGTCGAGTAGCCATACCTTAAATAGAGGATGCTGCTCGACCGCGCCTCGCGTTTAATGACCATTCGGGCGTACAGTCGCCATCGACAATAGCAATAACAGGCACCAGGAGGTTCTCATGGCCACTTCATCAGCCGGCGCGATATCCGCGGCGGATACCTACAGTCTGGGTTCGGCGCGCGCCGAAGCCCTTCTCGAGGCTGCCCGCGCGCTCGGGCCCGTGCTCCGGGAGCGTTCTGCCCAGTGCCGCGCCGAGCGCAAAGTGCCGGCGGCAACCATCGCCGATTTCCACGACGCAGGCTTTTTCAAGATGTTGCAGCCGGAGCAGTGGGGCGGCTACGCCATGGATCCGCAGGTCTTCTATTGCGTGGGGCTGGAGATCGCCCGGCACTGCATGTCCAGCGCCTGGGTATTGGGCGTGGTTGCGGTGCATAATTGGCAACTCGCCGTGTTTGACGACCGTGCCGCCGCGGATGTCTGGGGGGACGACCCGTCGGTGCTCATCTCGTCGTCCTACGCACCGGTAGGCAAGGTGACGCCGGTCGAGGGGGGGTATCGGCTCAGCGGTCGCTGGAGTTTTTCCTCGGGCAGCGAGCACTGCCAGTGGGCGTTTCTCGGGGCGGTGGTGCCCACGGCGGACGCGCCCTTCGACATGATGAATTACCGCACTTTCCTGGTGCCGGCGAGCGACTACGCGATTGTGGATAACTGGGACGTAGTGGGATTGCAGGGAACCGGCAGTCACGATGTGGTGGTGGACGACGTCTTCGTGCCAGAGCACCGCACGCACCGCTCCATCGACGGCTACCACTGCGACAATCCGGGCAACGCGGTCAACGACGCGCCGCTGTACCGCCTCCCGTTCATGCAGGTGTTCGTGCGCGCCGTGTGCACAGCCAGTCTCGGCGCCCTGCAGGGCTCACTTGACGATTTTGTGGAAGTGGCCAAAACGCGGCGCATCGGCCCCAATATCATGAGCGCGGATCCCGCCGTACGCCGCCTGGCAGCGGAGGTGAAAGCCTCCATTGAGGAGATGAAGCTCACGATGCTGCGTAATTTCGACGCCATGATGGCCTGCACACGCGCCGGTGAGCCTATTCCTGTGGAAGATCGGGTTCGATATCGTTACGATTCCGCTGTTGTGGCCGACCGCTGTCTCGAGCTCTCGGGGCGCATGTTGAAGGCGGCGGGCAGCGGTGGCATCCGTCTCGGAAGCGAACTGCTCGCGCGGCATCTGGATATACTGGCGAGCCAGGCGCATGTGGCCAACAATTCACTGCCTTTCGCCGACAATATGGGTGGCGTGTTGTTTGGCGAGGAAAACCACGACTACGCGATCTGATCTCTAACAGGGGTGAACAATATGGCATACAAGGGACTGCTACCCGAGGGCAATTACGCGGACTGCGCCAACGGCTACCGCATTCACTACCTCGATGAGGGGCAGGGCGATGTGGTCGTGTTTCTGCACGGCTCCGGCCCGGGCGCGAGCGGCCACAGCAATTTCAAGGGCAACTACCCGGCACTGGTCGAGGCAGGCTATCGTTGCATCGTTCCCGACCACATCGGCTACGGTTTCTCCGACAAGCCCGACGATGTCGATCATACACTCGACTTTTTCGTGGAGTGCATCAAACAGACGCTGGATACCGTAGGCGTAGAGCGCTGCACCGTGGTCGGCAACTCGCTGGGTGGTGCGGTGGCCCTGGGGCTGGCGCTGCAGCATCCGCAACTGGTGGACAAGCTGATCCTGATGGCGCCGGGTGGCCTGAGTGAATTGCATGAATACCAGCAAATGCCCGGTATGCAGAAGGTGTTCAAGGTGTTTGGCTCCGGCGAGCCGGTAACCCACGAGGTCATGAAGGACCTGTTCGCCACTGGACTGATGTACGATCCGCGGCATGCCACCGACGAGTTGGTGAAAGAGCGTATGCAGATCATGCAGATCATGAACGGCCACGTGATGGCGAGCATGAAGATTCCGGTGCTCACCCCGCGCCTGGCGGAAATCCAGTGCCCGGTGCTGGGCTTCTGGGGCATGAATGAGAAAATGATGCCGGAGAACGGGATTCTGGCGATGGCCAAGAACCTCAAGCATATGCGGCTCATCCTGATTTCCGAGTGCGGACACTGGGTGATGGTGGAGCACGAGGACCTGTTCAATCGCGAATGTGTGGAGTTCCTGCGTCATGGATAAGGCCGGCCGCATGGCTCTGGGCGATGAGCTCTATCGCGCACTGCGCGAATTCCGTACCCTGGCGCCGCTCACCGAGCGCGCTCCGGACATCACCATTGACGATGCCTACCACATCAGTCTGCACATGCTGAACCTGCGTGTGGAGCGGGACGGGGAGCGTGTGGTGGGTAAGAAGATCGGCGTCACGAGCAAGCCCGTGCAGGACATGCTGGGGGTGTTTCAGCCCGATTTCGGCTTTCTCACCGATGCCATGGAGTTTCCGGATGGCGCCGACATTCCGGTGGCCGGGCACCTGATTCAGCCCCGCGCGGAAGGTGAGATCGCCTTTCGCCTGAAGAAGGACCTGCAGGGCCCCGGGGTGACCGAACAGGATGTCCTGGACGCCACCGAAGCGATCATGCCCTGTTTTGAAATCGTCGATTCGCGCATTCGCAACTGGGAAATCAAGATCCAGGACACGGTGGCGGACAACGCCTCCTGCGGCGTCTATGTGCTCGGCCAGAACGCGGTGGACCCGCGGGATTTCGACCTGCCCAACCTGAAGATGCGCATCTGGAAGAACGGCGAGTTCCACTCCGAGGGGCTCGGCAGTGCAGTGCAGGGTAATCCGCTGACGGCGGTGGCATGGCTGGCCAACACGCTGGGCGAGTTCGGTATCCCGTTCAAGGCCGGTGAAGTGATCCTGTCCGGCTCGCTGGCACCGCTGATCCCGGTCGTGGCCGGTGACAGCATGCGCCTGGAACTCGAGGGAATCGGTGAGTGCAGCTGCCGGTTTGTGTGATCAACTGAACACTGATGTGGAAGATGAGCAATGAGTAAGAAAATCAGGGCGGCCATTATCGGCCCCGGCAACATCGGCACCGACCTGTTGATGAAGGCGATGCGCAGTGAGGTGATTGAACCGGTCTGGATGGTGGGTGTGGATCCGGATTCGCCCGGGCTGGCGCGGGCCCGTGACATGGGTATCAAGACCACCTGTGAAGGGGTCGATGGCCTGGTACCCCACATGCGCGAAGACAATATCCAGATCTGTTTTGATGCCACCAGCGCCTATGTCCATGCGGACAACAGCCGCAAGGTGAATGCCGAGGGCGCGGTGATGGTTGACCTGACACCGGCGGCCATCGGCCCGTTCTGTGTGCCGCCGGTCAATCTCAAGGACGCCGTGGCCGAGCGGGCCATGAACGTCAACATGGTGACCTGCGGCGGGCAGGCGACCATTCCCATGGTCGCTGCGGTGAGTCGTGTGCAGGCAGTGAGCTATGGTGAGATTGTGGCAACCGTCAGCTCGCGCTCCGTGGGCCCCGGAACGCGCAAGAACATCGATGAGTTTACCCGCACCACCGCCAAGGGCGTTGAGTTGATCGGCGGCGCGCAGAAGGGCAAGGCGATCATCGTCATCAACCCCGCAGAGCCGCCGCTGATCATGCGCGACACCATCCACTGCCTGACGGTGGATGACCCGGACCAGGAGGCGATCACCCGCTCGGTGCACGAGATGGTGGCCGAGGTGCAGAAGTACGTGCCCGGTTACACCCTGAAGAACGGGCCCACCTTCGATGGCAAACGGGTGAGTATTTATATGGAAGTGGCCGGCCTCGGTGACTTCCTGCCGCGCTATGCGGGGAACCTCGACATCATGACAGCGGCCGGCTTGCGCACGGCAGAAATGTATGCCGAGGAAATACTGGCCGGTCGCTTTGTGCCGGCAGCGGCATGAAGGGGAGAGACGCAATGAATTTACAGGGCAGGAAAATCCAGGTGCACGATATGTCGCTGCGCGATGGCATGCACCCCAAGCAGCACCAGATCACCGTGGAGCAGATGGTCGAGATCGCGGTGGCCATGGACGAAGCGGGGATTCCGCTGATCGAGGTGACCCATGGTGACGGTCTGGGGGGCGCGTCGGTGAACTACGGTTTCCCCGCGGCCAGCGACCAGGAGTACCTCACCGCGGTGTGCAAGGCGGTGAAGAAGACCCGCGTGTCCGCGCTGCTGCTGCCGGGCATCGGCACCGTGGACCACCTGAAGATGGCGGTGGACTGCGGTATTTCGACGATTCGCGTCGCCACACACTGTACGGAGGCCGATGTCTCCGAGCAGCACATCAGCATGGCGGCGCAGATCAGCGGCCTCGATACGGTGGGGTTCCTGATGATGGCCCACATGATTCCGGCGGAAGAACTGGTCGTGCAGTTGAAGCTGATGGAGTCCTACGGTGCCAACTGTGTATACATCACCGACTCCGCGGGCTACATGCTGCCTGACGACGTCACCTCGCGCATCGCGCTGGCGCGCAAGGAGCTGAAGCCCGAGACCGAACTGGGTTTCCATGGCCACCACAATCTGGGCATGGGGATTGCCAATTCCCTTGCTGCGGTGGAGGCCGGTGCCACGCGCATTGACGGCTCCCTTGCGGGGCTGGGGGCAGGGGCAGGCAACACGCCGCTGGAGGTCTTCCTCGCGGTGTGTGACCGCATGGGCGTGGAGACCGGTGTCGACCTGTTCAAGGCCATGGATGTGGCGGAAGACCTGATTGTCCCGCTGATGGACCACATGGTGCGCGTGGACCGCGATTCCCTGACCCTGGGCTGGGCCGGGGTGTACTCCAGCTTCCTGCTGTTCGCCAAGCGCAGCGCCGCCAAGTACGGTCTCTCCGCGCGGGATATTCTGGTGGAACTGGGCCGCCGTCGTACGGTGGGTGGCCAGGAAGACATGATCGAAGACCTGGCCATGGATATGGCCCGGGCCCGCGACAGCGCCTGAGTCAGCAGCGCCGCCGGCGGGCGGCGGCTGGTTGCATCCGCCGCCCGCGACTCATCCCGTCAGCCGGTTCAACCCATTCAGGGCCGCAATGCGATAGGCCTCTGCCATGGTCGGGTAATTGAAGGTGGTGGAGATAAAGTAGCGCAGGGTATTGCCGTCCCCTGCCTGTTTCATGATGGCCTGGCCGATGTGAATGATCTCGGTCGCCTCTGCGCCAAAACAGTGTATGCCGAGGATTTTCAGGGTGTCAGGGCAGAACAGGATTTTCAGCATGCCCACATCTTCCCCCGAAATCTGCCCGCGCGCGGTGTCCTTGAAGAAGGCGCGGCCCACTTCGAAGGGCACCCGGCTGTCCGTGAGCTCCCGCTCTGTCTTTCCGACAGAACTGATTTCCGGGATGGTGTAGATGCCCGTGGGCACGTCATCCACGTAGCGGGTACTCGCCTTGCCGCGGGACACCGCAGCGGCGGAACGCCCCTGGTCGTAGGCGGCGCTGGCCAGGCTGGGCCAGCCGATCACGTCGCCCACGGCGTAGATATTCGGTACTGCGGTCTGGTAATGCTTGTTCACCTGCAATTGCCCGCGCTGGTCCGCGGAGAGCCCGACAGCTTCAAGATTCAGTTCATCGGTGTTGCCGGTGCGTCCGTTACACCACAGCAGGGCATCGCCGCGCAGGTGTTTCCCCGATTTCAGGTGTAGCACTACCCCGCGGTCGCTCGCTTCCACGGCCTCGTATTCCTCACGATGCCTGACCATCACGCCCATATCGCGCAGATGGTAATTCAGGGCGACGGAGATCTCGTCATCCAGGAAGGCCAGCAGGTTGTCGAAGCTGTTGATGAGCTCGACCTTGACCCCCAGACCACTGAAAATCGACGCGTATTCACAGCCGATGACCCCGGCGCCATAAATGAGCAGCTTCCGCGGGGTGTGTTGCAGGTCGAGTATGGTGTCGCTGTCGTAGATGCGCGGGTGACTGAAGTCGACGTTGTCTGGCTGGTAGGGCCGGGAACCGCTGGCAATGACGATATCCGTTCCGGTGAGGCGCTCGGTGATGCCGTCGGGGCGGCGCACGGCGAGCGTGTGTGCGTCGATGAAGCTCGCTTTGCCGAGGTGCAGTTCGATGGCGTTGCGCGCATAGAATTTGCTGCGCATATCGACCTGCCGCTCAATCACGCCGGTAGCGACGGAGAGGGCCGTAGGGTAGGGTATCTGACGGCTGTGACCAATCTCGCGAAACAGCTTTCCGGTATTGAAGCGGATCAGCTGCTTGACGGCGTGGCGCAGGGCTTTGGAAGGGATGGTGCCGCGGTGCACACAGCCGCCGCCGACCAGCGGGCGGTCCTCGATGACTGCTGCCCGCTTGTCGTGCTTGGCGGCGTTCAGCGCGGCGCTCTCACCCGCCGGACCGGAGCCGATCACCAGTACGTCAAACGTGTTGTTTTTCCCCATGCCCTCTGCCCTCACTCCCAGCGGCCACACCGGGCCGTGAAGGTGGAGCATTCTAGCCCGGGCGGGGGTTCAGGTAAATTCCGCCGGTGGCGGGGTTAGCGGGTTTTGTCCCCCGGCTCGCCGGCCTCGGCGTTGCAGTGGTTATCCTGTCGGTCCAGTGTGCCGACGTCCAGCACGGGCGCCGCGTCGATATGCTCGGCATCCATCATCCTGGCGATGCGCTGCAGGGAGGAGATGATCATGGTTTGCTCCCACTCCTGCAGTTCGTCGAACTGGCGCTTGAACTGTTCCTGCAGCGGAATGGGTGCGCTGATCAGTACTTCCATGGCCCGGGGTGTCAGGTGGGCGTGTACCTTGCGTTTGTCGGTATCCGAGCGCTTGCGATAGACCAGACCGCGCTTTTCCAGCCGGTCGAGTATTGTGGTCACGGTCGCCTGGCTCAGGCTGATATCGGTGGCCAACTCGCCGATGGTGACTTCACCACGCTGGCGGATGGTCTGCAACAGCAGGATCTGTGGCGCCGTGAGTCCCGTGGTCTTGGCCAGATGTCGCGAATGCAGGTCGGTGGCTCGGATTACACGTCGCAGCGCGACCAGGACATCATCGATACGGGCCAACAGGAGGCTCCTCTCCGTTGCGTGAATCCACATAGTGTACCTCCGGAAGCCGCTGCGATGTTAGTGGCAGCCGCCTCGACTCTGGGAAAAATGGCAAACGTGCCGGCACACTGTAAATATTTAGTAAACAAAAAACAAAAAATTCATCAAAATGCCATAAAAAACGGCTAAAAGAGGTAAAAAGAAACTAACAGGATTTTCGTTGTGCGCTAAATTTGGTTATAATGTTTAGCGTACTAAATATTTGAGGGCAAATAGATCATGGCGAACGACCTGAGATTACGCGTGCCCACCGCGGCAGACGGCATGGCAGTGCACGAACTCATCGCAGCCTGTCCGCCGCTGGACACCAACTCCGCCTACTGCAACCTGGTCCAGTGTTCGCACTTCGCAGCGACATCAGTGGTCGCGGAGGCCGGCGGCACAGTCGCGGGCTTCATTTCCGGGCACCGTATTCCCGAACGGCCTGACACCCTGTTCGTATGGCAGGTAGCGGTGGGCGAGAGTGGCCGAGGTCGCGGACTGGCCGGGCGCATGCTCGATGCGATCGTGGACCGCCCGGGAAACGAGTGGATTCAGCATATGGAGACGACTATCACCGAAGACAACGCCGCATCATGGAAGCTGTTCGAAAGCTTTGCCGGTCGGCGCGGCGCAACGCTGGAGCGTACGGTATGGTTCGACCGGGAACGCCATTTCAACGGCAGCCATGACAGCGAGATCCGCGCGCGCATCGGGCCGCTGTCCAGCCCGCTGCTGCGCGCCGTGGGGCGCTGACGGGGCCACAGCGCGTCCGCCGCACGAGACGTTTTTCACCGTAACAGCACACAGATTTAACGAGAGGATGACACATGAAGATTTTTGAAGAGATTGAATCCGAAGTTCGCAGCTACGCCCGCTCCTTCCCCCGCGTATTCAACCGGGCCCAGGGCGAGTACCTGTACGATGAGGACGGTACGCAATACCTCGATTTCCTGGCCGGAGCCGGCACACTGAACTATGGCCATAACAACCCGGCCTTCAAGAAGGCGCTGCTGGATTACATCGAGGCCGACGGTATCAGCCACGGTCTCGACCTGCACACCAAGGCAAAGGCGGAGTTCCTGGAGACCTTCAACGAGAAGATCCTGAAGCCGCGCGACCTGGAGTTCGTGGTCCAGTTCACGGGTCCCACGGGCACCAACGCGGTGGAGGCCGCGCTCAAGCTGGCGCGCAACATTGCCGGCCGCGAAAACGTGATCTCTTTCACCAACGGTTTCCACGGCGTCAGCCTGGGGTCGCTGGCGGCCACGGGTAATTCACACCACCGCGGCGCCTCTGGCGTGAGTCTCAGTGGCAGCAGCCGTATGCCTTTCGACGGTTATCTCGGCGACGGCATCGACACCACAGCATATCTGGACAAGGTGCTTTCGGATTCGAGCAGTGGCATTGATGCGCCGGCTGCTGTGCTGGTGGAAACCGTGCAGGGCGAGGGTGGCATCAACGCCGCGAGCTTTGAGTGGCTGCGCAATCTGGAGGTCGTATGCCGCAAGCACGACATGCTGCTGATTGTGGACGACATCCAGGCCGGCTGCGGCCGCACCGGAACCTTCTTCAGCTTCGAGGAAGCCGGTATCAAGCCGGATATCGTCACGCTGTCGAAGTCGCTCAGCGGATACGGACTGCCCTTCGCGGTCGTATTGATCAAGCCGGAGCTCGACCAGTGGAAGCCGGGTGAGCACAACGGCACCTTCCGCGGCAACAATCTTGCGTTTGTGACCGCCAAGGCCGCGATTGACCACTTCTGGTCCGACGACACCTTCGCCAAAGAGGTGCAGGCCAAGGGGCGTTACGTCTCGGAGCGTCTGGACGCCATTGTGGCGCGGTATGGGGAGGGCAATTTCAGCACTCACGGCCGCGGCATGTTCCAGGGTATCAACTGTGTCAACGGCGAAATCGCCGGACGCATCACCCGCAAGGCCTTTGCCAAGGGTCTGATGATCGAGACCAGCGGTGCAGACGACCAGGTCGTCAAGTTCCTGTGTCCGCTGACCATCTCCAGGGAAAACCTCAAGCGAGGCATTGATATTGTCGAGCAGGCGATCGCCGAGGTGTGTGCTTCCGAAGGAGAAATCCCGGAGGTCGTGGACTTTTTCGAAGACGACTACAGCGTTTCGGACGACGACCGGTTTCGCAAAGCGAGCTGATCGCCGCGGCCGCGCAGGGCGGTGATGGACACGTACACGAACTGGAGAATTGCAGGATGATTGTAAGAGATTTGGATACGGCGGCCCGGGAAGGCCGCATGATCAAGGATCCCGCGGGTAATTGGGACAGCACACGCCTGTTGTTGAAGGATGACAACATGGGCTTTTCCTTCCACATCACGACCATTTACGCCGGCGCGGATTTCCGCATGCACTACAAGAACCACCTCGAGTCGGTGTATTGCATTTCCGGAGAGGGCGAAGTCGAAACCCTGGCCGATGGCAAGGTGTACCCGATCGCCCCGGGCACGCTCTACGTGCTCGACAAGCACGATGAACACAAGCTGCGAGCCACCAAGGAAATGAAGATGGCCTGCGTGTTCAACCCGCCGCTGCACGGCACCGAAGTGCACAACGCGGAGGGCGCCTACGAGTTGCACGCTGACCGCGTGGGGGCATGAGTCCCATGGCTGAGGTTTCAAACATAGTACAAGCGGCCGGTCCCGGTGGGCGCAGTGCGGAACTGCGCTCCGGGCGCAAGACGGGGGGATCCGTGAACACGCATACCGTGGAAAAAATTGGCGGCACGTCCATGAGCGACTACGCCGCCGTTCGTGACAGCATTGTTTTCGGCCAGCGCAATGGCGATACGCCGTACCAGCGCATTTTTGTCGTGTCCGCCTATGGTGGCATCACCAACAAGTTGCTGGAGCACAAGAAAGACGGCAAGCCCGGCGTCTACGGCCTGTTTGCCAGCAGCTTCCAGGACCGCAGCTGGGAAGAGGCGCTGGACGGCGTGCGCGACAGCATGTTTGCCATCAACGCGGAGCTGTTTGGCGAGGCGCAAGCCCTGCAGGAAGCCAACGACTTCATTGGCGAGCGCCTCGAGAACGCGCGCAAGTGCCTGGAAGATCTGCACAGTCTCTGCGGGCACGGGCACTTTTCGGTGGAAGACCACCTGGTGACGGTGCGCGAGATGCTTTCCAGTGTCGGCGAGGTGCACAGCGCCTGGAACATGGCAACGCTGTTGCGTCGCGATGGACTCAATACCCGGTTTGTCGACCTGAGCGGCTGGCAGGGTGCCGGCAGCCAGCCGCTGGACGCCTGCGTTCAACAGGCCTTTGCAGACATTGACCTCGAGACTGAACTGCCTGTCGTGACGGGTTATGCACACTGCAGCGAGGGCTTGATCACGCAGTTCGACCGCGGTTACAGCGAGATGACCTTTAGCCGTATCGCGGTTTTGACCGGCGCCCGCGAGGCGGTCATTCACAAGGAGTTCCACCTGAGCAGTGCGGATCCACGGCTGGTTGGGGAGGACAACGCGGTACCCATCGGGCGCACCAATTATGATGTAGCGGACCAGCTTGCCAATCTCGGTATGGAGGCCATTCATCCCAAGGCAGCCAAGGGCCTGCGCCAGAACGGCATTCCGCTGCGGGTCAAGAATACCTTTGAGCCAGAGCACACAGGCACCCTGATTACCGGCGATTATGTCAGTGACACCGCCTGCGTGGAGATCATTGCCGGCTGTCGCGGCGTGTATGCCCTGGAGCTTTTCGACCAGGACATGGCGGGGATCATTGCCCACTATGACACCGAGATATTGCGCTACGTGCAGCGGTTCAAGGGGCACATCGTGGGCAAGGACATCAATGCCAACACGGTCACCCACTACCTGGACGTCAACCTGAAGACGGTGAAACGCATCAAGAAAGCCCTGCAGGAGATGTTTCCAGAGGCTGAAATCCGCGAGCAGAAGGTGGCGATCGTCTCGGCCATCGGCAGCGACATGCAGGTGCCCGGCCTGCTGGCACGGACCGTCGCCGCCCTGTCCAAGCACGACATCAGTGTGCTGGCAATTCACCAGTCCATGCGCCAGGTGGACATTCAGTTTATCGTCAACGACGATGACTACGAGCAGGCAATTCGCGGCCTGCACGCCACACTGGTGGAGCCGCACGACCACGGTCGCGCCATCTGTCTGGCCTCCTGACTCCCCCCCCCTGACAGCCGCGCGCAATGCGCGCGGCGTTGACCGACATCAATGCCTGTAATCCGTAGCTGCCTTAACCTGCACACAGGGTGATGGACACCCTGGTCCATATTGAGGAGTGAATGATGAAACAGGTAACAAAACTCGCCCTGGCGGCGGTTGTCGCGGGCATGGCTGTGAATGCGGCCGCCTACGAGCAAGGTGATTGGATACTGCGCGCAGGTGCCGTGACGGTGGCGCCGGACGAAGACAGTGACAGCATCGTGTTGCCCACAGCTCCACCCACCGTGCTGCCCGGTGTCTCTGTCGATAACGACACCCAGCTGAGTATCATCCCGGTTTACATGGTCACGGACAACTGGGCGATTGAAGTGCTGGCGGCGACGCCCTTTGAGCACGATATCACGGTCGACGGTGTCGGTATTCCCGCGGGTTCAATCAAGCACCTGCCGCCCACGGTCAGCATGCAGTGGTATCCGCGCGGTGGCCAGAAGGGCTGGCAGCCCTACGTCGGTGCGGGCGTGAACTACACGTTTATTTTCGACGAGAAGGTGGATCCGGCGCTTGCGGGCGCCCTGAATGGCCTGCTGGGTGCCACCGAGGCCGATCTGTCGCTGGATGATTCCTTCGGCCTGGCGGCGCAGGTCGGTGTGGACATTCCGCTGTCGGACAACTGGGCCATTAATGCTGCGGTCTGGTACATCGACATCGACACCACGGCGAAGATCCGCACCGATGTCGGTACGGTGGCGTTTGATGTCGATATCGATCCCTGGGTCTACAACGTCGGTATTGCCTACCGCTTCTAGGCAGGTGCAGCGGAGGTGCGCACCCTGTGCACCTCCGCCGATTCTGCTTACCGACGGTTCCCGCGTTTTTCCCGATTCAGTTTCCCGTTCCGGGCCCGTATTCAGTGATGGTGGCTGTGGTCCATGGCGTCAGGGCTTGTCTCCTGCTGCATGGCGTGGGCGCCGTGCCCCGCATGTGCCGCCGTCAGGTAGACCGTCCAGCATCCCGAGGCGATCAACAGTAACGCCAGCGCCAGCTTCAAGCCCTTGCGCCGCAGCGCCGTTTGCACGGCGCCTGCGCCGAAGCTGGTAGCGAGCATGGCCGGCAGCGTACCCAGGCCAAAAAACAGCATCATCAACGCGGACTGGCTGGCCTCCTGCGCAGTGGCTGCCCAGGCCAGGCTGCTGTAGATCAGTCCGCAGGGCATCAAACCCCAGCACAGCCCCAGCGCAGCGCCCTGGTACCAGTGGCGCAGCGGCAGCAGTGACTGTGACCAGCGCTGCACCGGCCGCCACAGGACTGCTCCACCCCGCTCCAGCCAGGTGAGCACGCGCCACCAGTCGGCAATATAGAGCCCCATGGCGATCAGCAGGATACCGGCGAGGTAGCGCAGCGCCAGCGTCCAGCCGGCAATATCGATACTGCCCGCAGCAAAGCCCAGCGCCGCCCCCAGTGCGGTGTAACTGGCGATACGGCCAGCGTGGTAGGCGAGGGTCATGCCGGTGCTTTTTACCCCACCGAGTTGCAGGGCCGCGGCAATGCCACCACACATGCCGAGGCAATGTCCGGCACCCGCCAGTCCCAGCGCGAAGGCACTGCCCAGTTCAGCGATCATCGCTATCCTCATTCTTGCGGTGGTTCTGCTCCTCGTCCATCAGGATGCGCGAAGCCTCCTTGTCGAGATCCTCGTATTGTCCGCTGTCGATGGCCCAGATAAGAAGGCGGATCACGATCACGCAAAACACCAGCGCAACCGGAATCAGCAGATACAGGCTTTCCATAGACGACGCTACCTCAGCGCTGCACCCGGTTTAGGCGCAGCGAGTTCATGACCACAATCAGCGAGCTGAGCGACATACCCAGCGCTGCCGCCCAGGGTGGAATATAGCCGAGTGCAGCCAAGGGTATGCCGAGGCCATTGTAGCTCAGTGCCCAGATAAAATTCTGGCGGATGACCCTGACACACTGCCGGGCCTTGGCCAGGCTGCGGGTGACGGCGTGGAGATTGTCGTCGTCGACAACAAAGTCAGCCTGCGCGCGTGCCAGGTCCGTGGCACTGGCTACGGCAAACGAGGCATCGGCGAGGCTCAGCAGTGGCGCATCATTGAGCCCATCGCCGACGGCCATGACCACCTCACCGGCCTCCTGCCAGCGCCGCACCTGCTGCATTTTGTCCTCGGGCGACAACCCCGTGGCGACGAAGTCGAACCCGAGCTGGCTGCCCAGGCGGCGACCCGCGGCGGAGCTGTCGCCGGTCAGGAGCGCCAGTGACAGGCCGGCCTCGCGCGCGGCCACTACGACCGTAGCGGCCTCGGGTCGCAGCGGGTCGGATAGCCCGAACCAGGCCAGCGGCCTGTCGCCGGCACAGAGCGCCACCCAATACAGCTCTGCGTCGGGCGGCGGTGGCAGCCCGGGTGCCAGCTCCCGACAGAAACGTTCGCTGCCCATACGATAGCGCGTACCGCGCCACAGGGCCTCCACGCCGGCGCCCGTGACGTAGCGCGGTGCGCTGAGCCCCGCAACAGCGTCCCCGCTGAACGCGTTGGCAATAGGGTGGTTGGAGTATTGTTGCAAGGCCGTGGCCACAGCGATCAGGTCCGGTTCGCGCTCGCCCGCTGTGCAGGGAATGACCGATTCCAGCTGCAACCTGCCCTGGGTAAGTGTGCCGGTTTTATCGAAGACCAGACGCTTTGCATGTGCCAGCGCTTCAATGGCGTTCTCGCCGTGTACGATGATGCCCTGCGCCCGCAGTGCACTGGCTGCAGCGGTGAGTGCGGCGGGTGTGGCCAGCGCCAGAGCGCAGGGACAGCTGACCACCAGTACCGCAAGGCAGATCCACAGCACCTGGTCGGGCGCTATCTGGCTCCAGACCACGCCGGTGACCGCGGTGATGATGAGGATGGCGCCCACGAACCAGGCGGAAAGGCGGTCTGCCATGCGGGCGAGTGCCGGCTTGGCACGCTGTGCCCGGTCCACGCTGTTCTGCAGTGCCGCCAGGCGGCTGTTTTCATAGAGCTGGTCGACGCGCAGGTCGATGCTTCCCTCGAGGTTCAGCGTGCCGGCAAATACCGAATCCCCGGGTTCGACAGTGCGCGGTACGTGTTCGCCGTTGAACGTGTCCTCGCGCACCGCACTGCTGCCTGTGACCACCGTGCCGTCGACCGCGATGATTTCACCGGCGCGCACTCTCACCGTGTCGTCGCGCTGTAGCTGTCGTCGCGACTGGCGCAGCCAGCGACCGTCCTCCTGCTGTACGAGAACCGCCAGTGGCAGGTGGCTCTCCGCATCCTGGCAGGCGATGGCATGGCGACGCCGGACGCGCTTTTCGAAGAAGCGACCGAGCAGCAGGAAAAACGTGAACATCACAACGGAATCGAAATACACCTCACCACTGCCGGTGAACGTTGCCCATACGCTGGCCACGAACGCCAGGCCAATGGCCAGCGCGACCGGGAGGTCCATCACCAGGGCGCCCTGGCGCAGGTGTCGCCACGCGGTGACGAAGAAGGGGCGTGCAGAGTAGGCGACGACAAAACTGGCGACCAGCAGGCTGACGCTGCGCAAGAGCATCTGGTATTCCTGCGCGATACCCTGCAGGTCGCCCGCGTGCAGGGCAATGCCGAACATGCCCACTTGCATCATGCCGATGCCGGCGACGGCAACTCGGCGCAGGTCGGCACGGTATTCCTGCTCCAATTGTGCACGCTGTGCACTGGCCTGGAAGGGGCGCACACGGTAGCCGAGCGATTCCAATACGGCAAACAGCCGGCTGGGTTGCAGCTGCTGCGGGTCGTAGCGCACGCTGAGGCGCTGCTGCTGCAGGTTCACCTGGGCGTCGAGCAGGCCGGCTTCGCGCTGCAGGGTCTGTTCGATCAGCCAGGTGCAGGCGGCGCAGGTCACACCGCCGAGCAGCAGGCTGGCGTATTCGCTGTGATCGTTTTCACGCCGGCAGTACTGCGCGCGCAGGGCGGGGTCATCGTAGAGCAGGTATTCATCCGGTGTCGCTGCCGGGGCATCGCTGGCTGGCTTTTCACTGTAGGCGGTGCGCTGGCGGTAGAAACCGCCCATGCCACTGCCGGCTATCAGGCTGGCAACGGCGCTGCAGCCCGGGCAGCACATCGGTTGGCGGATGCCGTCGATCGCCACGGCAAAGCCGGTGCCCGGCGGCACCGGCTCGCCGCAGTGAAAGCAGGGTTGCGCGCCCGTCATGACAGGCTCACAGCGTTTCCTGGACGCCCTGTTGCAGCAGGTCGGAGGATTCCACGATGCCGTCCAGTCGCCATGTACCCTCTACACCATCCCGGAGTATCCAGTGCCAGCGTTCGGCCACCGGCGCGGGCAGGGCAGCGTTATAGACGCCTGGTCCAACCCGTTGCAGGCTCACGGTGAAATCACGGTCGGACTCAATGGGATGCGAGAGCACCAGCTCGAGTGTGGCATCGGACACCGCTCCCTCGGGCGTATGCACGGTCACCTGTCCCGGTGTCAGCATCAGGTTTGCGGTGATGCCCAGCGCCCTGGCCCGTTCCTGCCGGCCCAGTTGCTGGTTGATCGCCAGGCCGACCTTGTAGTACTCATCCACGACCAGGTCGTCGGCGTGGTTATAGGCGGTGTAGATCAGGTGCATGCTGACCACAACCACAGCGGCTGGCAGCGCAATCAGGAACCAGGGCCAGAACTGGCGGTACCAGGGCTGGGTGTCGTCGTCGGCATACCGGGGTCTGTTCATAAGGGTCTCATGAAGCGTGATTCGGAGCTGACCTGCAGGGACTCGCGGTCCGTCGCGCGTGCCGTGAATTCGATTTCGGTGCTGGGGCGAGACAGCCGCTCCGGCGCTACACGTACCCGCAGATTGATACTGCGTACTTCGCCGCCGTCCAGCGTGTGCAATGTCTCACCGATAATTTCGGCACCATCAATACCGCTGACACCAATCTCGAATTCATGCATCGACTGTTCCATATTCACCAGGCTCAGCGTGTAGATGTTCTCGATGTTGCCGTCCATGGTGGTCACGTACAGTTCGTTGCGGTCGCGGATCACCGTCATCTCCAACGGCACGCGGCTGATGACGCGGTAGCTGAACAGGCTGACCATCACCGTCAACACCAGCACGTAGCCGATCATACGTGGGCGCAGCCAGTGTGTCTTGCCACCCTGCAACTGATGTTCGCTGGTGTAGCTGATCAACCCTCGGGGGTAGGACATCTTGTCCATCACAGAGTTGCAGGCGTCTATGCACAGGGCGCAGCCGATGCATTCATACTGTAGCCCGTTGCGGATGTCGATACCGGTGGGGCAGACCTGCACGCAAAGGTTGCAGTCGATGCAGTCGCCCAGCCCCTGCGCCTTGTGGTCGGCATCGCGCTTGCGTGAACCACGGGGCTCGCCGCGGCCCGGATCATAGGAAACGATCAGCGTATCCTGGTCGAACATGACGGACTGGAAGCGCGCATAGGGGCACATGTACTTGCAGACCTGTTCGCGCATCCAACCCGCGTTGATATAGGTGGCGCAGGTGAAGAAAATCGTCCACAGCACGCCCCACTGCCCGGCCGACAGGGTCAGCAGGTCCGGAAGCAGCTCGCGAATCGGATAGAAGTAGCCGACAAAGGTCATGCCGGTCAGGAATGCCATAAACAGCCAGCCACCGTGCTTGAGGCTCTTGCGGACCACTTTCTCCAGCGACCACGGCGCTTTGTCGAGGCGCATGCGCTGGTTGCGGCTACCCTCGAAACGCTGCTCGATCCACATGAAAATGCTGGTCCACACGGTCTGCGGGCAGGTGTAACCACACCAGACGCGGCCGGCAAACACGGTCACGGCGAACAATCCGAACGCGGCAATAATCAACATGAAAGCGAGCAGGGGGAAGTCCTGGGGCCAGAAAACCAGGCCCAGGATATGAAATTTACGCTCCGGCAGGTCGAACCATACCGCCTGGCGGCCATCCCAGGACAGCCAGGGTAGCAGAAAATAACCCAGCAGCAGCGGCCAGCCGGTGTACAGCCGGATGCGCTGGAAAAAGCCCTCGATCTTGCGTGTGTAGATTTTTTCACGGCGCTGGTAGAGGTCGATCTCGCTGACTTCCGCCGGCGCGACTTCCTGCACGTCAATAAGCTGTTTGTCGTTCATACCGCGTTACCGAAGAGACATGACGCGAGGCGTCGTGATGCCGGCCTTCCGAATGGAAGGCCGGCGGAGGGGCCTAGTTGCTGAGGCTGTACACGTAGGCTGTGAGGATGTGGATTTTGTCCTCGGTCAGACTGTCGCCGAAGGCGGGCATGACGCCGTTGCGCCCCGCCCGCAGGCTGTGTGCGATCTGCTCGCGGGTGCCGCCGTACAGCCAGATGCCGTTGGTCAGGTTCGGGGCGCCGAAGATGGCGTTACCCTTGCCGTCCGGGCCGTGGCAGGCAGCACAGTACATCTGGAAGTGCTTTTCGCCCGCTGCCGCCAGCTCCGGGTCCGCGGTGCGTCCATTCAGTGACACCACGTACTCGGTGGTTTCTGCAATCCCATCATCGCCCAACACGCTGGCCCAGGCGGGCATGGCGGCACGACGCCCCTGGAGCAGGGCGGTCTTGATGGCGTCCGGTGACCCGCCCCAGAGCCAGTCGTCGTCGGTCAGGTTGGGGAAGCCATAGCGCCCCTTGCCGTCTGCACCGTGACACTGTGCACAGTTGTTGCCGAACAGGCGGGAACCCATTTTCACCACCGCGGGATCCTTGGCAATCTCCTCAACGGACATGGCCAGGTAGCGGCTGCGCATTTCACTGTAGCGTTCATCCGCAGCGGCGACTTCCTCACGGTGCTGCTCAAGCTGGGTCCAGCCGATCAGCCCGGGGTAGTTGCCCATGCCGGGGTAAACGATGAGGTAGCCGATAGCCCAGACGATGGTGATCACGAACATATAGAACCACCAGGCCGGGAGCGGATTGTCATACTCCTCGATGCCGTCGTGCGCGTGGCCTGTGGTCTGTTCGGTAGTGCCTTCACCGCGCTTGCGGTTGGCAAGCAGGATCCAGGTAATGCCGACGATGGTGACGGTGGTCAGGATGATGATCCACCAGTGCCAGAAACTAGCCATTCCTTGCTTCCTCCTGCGTGCTACGTTGACTCAGTTCCTCATCTGCGAAGGGCAGGTTGGCAGCCTCGTCAAAAGATTTCTTGCGCTTGCTGCTCCAGGCCCAGATACACAGGCCAATAAAGGCGAACAGCAGCATGGCAGTGCTAAGACCCCGAAGGTCGTTGATATCCATAATCCCTAGCGCCTCGTCTGCAGCAGCGTGCCGAGCTGTTGCACATAGGCAATCAGGGCATCAATTTCCAGCTTGCCGGCGACTGCGGCCTCTGCACCGGCGATGTCTTCATCGGTGTAGGGCACACCCACGGTGCGCAGGGCATTCATCTTCTTGCCGGTGACCGTGCCGTCGACTTCACGTTCGAACAGCCAGGGGTAGGCAGGCATATTGGATTCCGGTACCACGTCACGGGGGTTGTAGAAGTGGGCGCGGTGCCAGTCGTCACTGTAACGCTGGCCGACCCGGGCCAGATCCGGTCCTGTGCGCTTGGAGCCCCAGAGGAAGGGGTGGTCATACACGAACTCACCGGCAACCGAGTAGTGACCGTAGCGCTCCGTTTCTGCACGCAATGGGCGAATCATCTGCGAGTGGCAGTTATTGCAGCCCTCGCGAATGTAGATGTCACGCCCCTCCAGTTCCAGGGCAGGCAGCGGCTTGAGGCCCGCGATCGGCTCGTTGGTCTGCTTGATGAACATCAGCGGGACCAACTCGACCAAGGTGCCGAAGCTGATGGCCACGATGATCAGGATCATCATCAGGCCAACGTTCTTCTCTACGACTTCATGCTTCATGCGTGACTCCCCTGTGCGGCACCAGCGGGCAGGGGCTGTGCGGCGACATCCTTGCGCGTGGTCATGTAGACGTTGTAGGCCATGATCAACATACCGCCGAAGAAGATGGCTCCACCGGCGAGGCGAACCAGGTAGCCCGGGTAGCTCGCGGCGACTGACTCGACAAAGGTGTAGGTCAGTGTGCCGTCATCGTTGTAGGCGCGCCACATCAGGCCCTGCAGGATGCCGTTGACCCACATGGAGGCGATATACAGTACCGTACCGATGGTCGACATCCAGAAATGGGTGTTGATCAGGGCCGTGCTATACATGCGCTCCTTGCCGAACAGGACCGGGATCAGGTGATAGATACAGCCGATCGAGATCATGGCAACCCAGCCCAGGGCACCGGAGTGCACGTGGCCGATGGTCCAGTCGGTATAGTGGGACAGGGCGTTTACCGTCTTGATCGACATCATCGGGCCTTCAAAGGTAGACATGCCGTAGAAGGACAGGCTGACCACCATGAAGCGCAGGATCGGATCGGTGCGCAGTTTGTGCCAGGCGCCCGACAGAGTCATCATGCCGTTGATCATGCCGCCCCAGGAGGGAGCGAGCAGGATGATGGACATGACCATGCCCAGGCTCTGGGCCCAGTCGGGCAGGGCGGTGTAGTGAAGGTGGTGAGGGCCGGCCCAGATGTAGACGGCGACCAGGGCCCAGAAGTGCACGATACTCAGGCGGTAGGAGTATACGGGGCGTTCAGCCTGCTTGGGGACGAAGTAGTACATCATGCCCAGGAAGCCGGCGGTCAGGAAAAAGCCCACCGCGTTGTGCCCGTACCACCACTGCACCATGGCATCCACGGTGCCGGAGTAGGCCGAGTAGGACTTGGTAAGGCCCACCGGAATCGCCGCACTATTGATGATGTGCAGGACCGCCACGGTGAGGATGAACCCGCCGAAGAACCAGTTGGCGACGTAGATGTGGCTCACCTTGCGCTTGGCGATGGTACCGAAGAACACGATGGCGTAGCTGACCCAGACCACGGCGATCAGCAGGTCGATGGGCCATTCCAGCTCGGCGTATTCCTTGGAAGAGGTCATCCCCAGTGGCAGCGTCACCGCCGCCAGCACGATCACCGCCTGCCAGCCCCAGAACGTGAAGGCCGCCAGCTTGTCGGAAATCAGCCGCGCCTGGGTGGTGCGCTGAACCACGTAGTACGATGTCGCGAACAGCGCGCTGCCGCCAAACGCGAAGATCACCGCGTTGGTGTGCAGCGGGCGCAGGCGCCCGAAGCTGGTCCAGGGCAGGTCGAAGTTGAGGATGGGGAAGGCGAGCTGGGCGGCGATCAGGACGCCAACCAGCATCCCCACGATACCCCACACGACCGTCATGATGGCAAACTGGCGAACGACCTTGTAGTTGTAGGTCGAGTGCTCCAGTGCAGCGTTGAGTTCACTCATGTCTTGTTTCCACTGTCAGTAATGTCAGGCAGATCGCCCGCTCGATAAATGCCTTTACACATCGGTAAATGCTGGCCCGGCGCCGAGATCCCAGAGGAACACCGTGGTCACCAGCAGCGATACCAGGATAACCAGGCCGACACCGACCACGGCGGTAGAGAACAGGAAACCCCGCTCCTCCGGAATATTCATCATGATGGGGATGCCCAGGTAGAGCAGATACACAGACCAGCTCACCGCTACCACCCCAATCAGCAGGTCGACCCAGAGCAGGGGGTAGAACCCCGCCGCGCCGAAGACAAACATCGGTGTAGCGGTGAGACCCGCGACCACGATGCCCTTGGCGAAAGATGTTTCCGCCCCATAGGTGCCCGCCATCCAGTGGATGAAGTAACCCACCGCGACGACGCAGCCGACCATGGCGAAGTAGAACAGGATGCAGAGTTGTAGCGCGCTGTCATAGGTCAGGCGTATGGCGGGCCCGTTGCCCACTGTCCAGCCCACGTCAGTGGTGCCGAAATACCAGGCAACCGCAGGAATCAGGGCGAGCAACCAGGGGTAGAGCACCAGGATGTTCTGGCTGCTGGTCGGCAGGCCGGCAACGCTGCGCCACTGGGCGCCGGGTTTGGTCAGAAGACCGATCGTGTGCTGGATCATGTGTTTTTTTTCTCCCCAAAGAATGACTGGTGCCGGGCACAGGCGAAGTGTACCGGGCCGCACGCCCGCGGCCATGATGCAGATCAAGAATCGGCGGGGTCGTCCCGCTCGAGGTGTCAGTTGGCGATGTTGGCTGCCAGCTGCAGGGCTTCCTGATCCAGGATTTCGATTTCCTTGTTGTCGACGCAGAGGATGCCGTTTTTCTGCATCCTGCTGAAGACCCGGCTGATGGTTTCCACGGTCAGGCCCAGGTAGTTGCCGATATCCACCCGCGACATGGGCAGGCGGAACTGGCTGGCGCTCAGGTTGCGCCGCGCGTTGCGGCTGGCAATGCTGAGCAACAGGGTGGCGACGCGCTCGTCAGCGGAGTTTTTGCTGAGCAGTGTGATCAGCAGCTGATCCTCGGTGATTTCACGGCTCATGAGCTGGAACAGGTGGCGCTGCAGGCTGGGCATGGAGGCGCTCAGGCGCTCCAGGGAATCAAAAGGTATGGCGCAGATGGCCGAGGTCTCCAGCGCCCGCGCCGAGGAGGCGTGGCTGTTGTTGCTGATGCCGTCCATACCGAGGATTTCACCGGGAAAATAGAAGCCGGTAACCTGCTCGCGACCGTCGCTGGTGGTGCGATAGCCCTTTACGGCACCCGAACGCACGGCGTAGATGGACTGGAACGGCGTACCTTCGTGGTAGAGCAGTTCGTTCTTCTGCAGCGGCTTGCTGCGCTGGATGATGCTTTCCAGCTGTTCCAGATCCTGGTGGTTGATGGCCAGTGGCAGGCAGATTTTGCTCAGGCGGCAGGTTTCGCAGTTGACCTTGTACTCGTGGGTGCACGAGCGCAAGGGCGCGGTTTCACTGACATCTTGCAGGCGCATGGACATGCGTGACTCCCCTGGTTTGTAACGCGCAGTATAGTGTATTTGGCGGGGCTACTGAACCTCTGTGGGCCGGCTTGCAAAACGATTTTCTAGCCCAGCGAGGCCACGCTTTTCAGCACCAGTCGCACCAGTTCCGCCTGCCGCGAAGCCCCGGTCTTGGCGAAGATGGACTTGAGTTGTGCGCGGGCGGTGTGCTGCGAGATATTCTGCGCCTCAGACACCTCAGCCAGGCTCAGTCCCCGCGACAGCAGGATGGCAAGGTTGGCCTCGGCAGGGGTGAGATCAAACAGCTGGCCGAGGGTGCCCTGAGAGCTGGGCTCATTCAGGTCCGGGTCGGAAATGAACACGGCAACGCAGGGGCTGGACTGGCCCTCACCCCACTCTGAAACCGGGACTGGGCGCAGTACCAGCCCCAGTTGTGCCCGATCGCCGCCCCGAGGTACACGCAGGGCATGGATGACGGACGCCTCACCCCGGTGCAGGGCCTTGATGATGGTATCCAGTGCGGTCTGCAGCTCGCGATTCTTGTCCCGTCCTTCAATGACCAGGTGTTGTCCACGTATGCTGAGGCCGTTGTCGCCTTCCAGCAGGGCGCGTGCGACGGTGTTGGCGCTGAGGACGCGGCCCTGCTCGTCGAGCACGATGGTGGCCACCGCCAGCTGTTCCACGGCGCCGGCGTACAGGTTGCGCTCCGAGGCGGTGCGCCCCAGGGTGGCATACAGCTGGATGGAGAGACGCAGGTGGGGCGCGATGCGGGCAATGGCGGCGCGCTCGTCGTCGTTGAAGGGCGGCTCGGTGTGACGCCGGGAAAATCGCAGGCGTGCCAGCATCCCTCCGGGCTCCACCGTGTCCAGGCCGAGAATGCGAAACAGCCCGGCGGACTTCAGGTAGTGCTCGTAATACTCCGAGGCGACCAGCTCATCGTCGCTGAGAATGTCCTCCAGTGCAACCACCTTGTCGGGCGGCAGATTGACGAACGGGTCCAGCGCGAAGAACTGTTCGCGGTAGGCGGTGACCTCCCAATCCGCCGGGTCGGAAAGCGGCCGGGCGGACGCGCCGTCCGCCGCTGGCCGCACACTGTTCAGGATGACGCCGCGATCGTCTTCCGCGGGTGGCCGCAGGACCAGTGAGACAACCTGGCAATCAACCAGGCTGCGCAGCAGGGGGAGCGCTGTGGACCAGGGTGGGTTTTCCAGTGGGCCGCGGTACAGGGCGGCCACCAGATCGTCATAGGCAGCGGGCACAGCCCCGATCGATGCGACATCCAGCGGATCGCCCCGCGGGCTCATTTTTCGATACTCGACAGATCCATGGTGACCTCCGCAAGCGGTTTCGGTCGACCAATACCCCAGCCCTGCAGGTAGTCAACGCCAATCTCCTGGAGTTTGCGAATGATGTTCTCGTTCTCCACGGATTCGGCAATGGTTTCCTGTCCGAGGAAGTGGGCGAGGTCGTTGATCGAACGCGCCATGGCGTAGTCGTTGCTATCCTGGTCGATGCTGGTGATGAAGCTGCCGTCGATCTTGACGTAGTCCACCGGCAGCTCGCGCAGGTAATTGTGGCTGGCCAGCCCGGTGCCAAAATCATCGATAGAGAACTTGCAGCCGATATTGCGGAAAGCCCGCACGAAATCCGCCGCTTTCACCAGGTTGGAAATGGTACCGGTTTCGGTGATTTCGAAGCACAGGCGGTTGGTGCCGACTCCGAACTCCGATATCTGCTCGAACAGGAAGTCGAGGAAGGCGTCGTCGGTAACGCTGGCCCCGGACAGGTTGATGGCCACACTGGGGACGACTTTCTGTGCGTCCATCAACGAGTTTATCCACATGAACGCTTCGCGTACCACCCAGCGGTCCACCAGCGTCATGATGCCGTGGCGTTCGGCCGAGGTGATGAAGTTCTGCGGCGAGCTGAGCTTGCCGCTCTTGTCCCGCATGGCCAGCAACAGCTCGTAGTGCCGCGTTGTGGCGCTCTCGCCGGTCATTGCCGTTTTCACAATGGGCTGCGCGCGCAACATGAAGCGCTCGCTGGACAGTTCGTCCTCCAGCGCCTTGCGTGAGCGACGCTGCTCGCTGCGCAGGTTGCGCACCGTATCCTCGCTGGGCTGGTACAGGTGTACACAGTTGCGGCCCAGCTGCTTCGCCTGGGTAACCGCAGCCTGGGCGTTGGCCATGACTGCGTCGACATCCGGGCTGTAGTCCTGAATCGGGGCGATGCCCACGGAGACTGTGAAACTGACCTTCTCGCCGTCGATATCCACACTGCCATTGGCGATGTCGCTGCGCACCTGTTCCGCCAGTGCCTGGGCCTTCTCGGTGTCGCCATCGACAAGCAGAATCGCGAAAGTGTCTTCCTCCAGGCGGGCGGAGGAGGTCTTGCGTCCATGCAGCTGTGCCAGCAGGCGCGAAAACTCCAGCAGTACCTGGTCGCCGCTGATGCGATCGTAGATCTCGTTCACCAGGCCGAAGCGGTCGATATTGAGCAGCAGGATGGCGTGCTGCGAGTTGTGTGCATGGGCATGGCGCAGCGCGCGACCCACCTGGTCAAGAAAGGTGTCCCGGTTGATCAGGCGTGTGAGGGGGTCGTGGTTGCGGGCGAAACTCAGGGTGCGCTGCACATCCTCCAGCGTGTTGTACATGCTCTGGTCGACGACGGACAGGCGGTCGGCCGGCGCCGGCGGCTGCGCCCCGCGACTGAGCTGGCGTGCCAGTTGCACCTGGTTGAGCTCGGCGACCTTCTGCCCGCGATCGTTGACGAACAGGAAGCGTTCCCGGTCGTCGCTGATCCAGGCCAGCTGAATACGGTGTTTGACGCCGGCTTTGTCGCGATAATTCAGCCACATGCCCTTGCCCAGGCTGTCCACCCGCTGCACCCAGCGGCGCAGGCGCCGGGTTTTCGCCAGGCGCTCCTCGCGCGTGGGTTCCGGTTCATCGCCGGCGCCGGAATCGGCCTCGCCCTCACGCTGCAGCAGTTCGACCGCTATGTCGCCGGCGAGCACGCCGCGCAGTTCATCGAATACGGCCTGAATGGACACGTTGCCGGGCAGCGCGCTGCTGATCTGCTGCTCCATCAGGTCGATGAAGGGTTCTGCCTCCAGGCTGCGTTCGACGCACTGGTCCTCGCTGACCTCGCCGCGCTGCTGCTCCAGCAACCAGGTGGTCAGCAGCTGCAGGGTGCGTCGCTGCTCCTCCCACTCGTCGCTGTCCACGCCCTGTTTGACGTGGGTCAGCACCATCAGGTCGCGCCAGCCCTGATCGATAAGGTCCTGCAGTATCCGGGGGATCTGCCCGGGGGGGAGGCAATCCCGCACTACGGTTTCCACCGCGTCGCGCGCCCGGCGCAGTTTCTCCTTGCCCTCCTGGGTTTTGACCACCCGTTCGATATTGCGCGCATGCGCCTGCGATTGCTGTCGTGACAGGCGTTCAACATGTTCAAGCGCTGCGGCGAACACTGCGGAGTCGCCGTCATAGTCGCGGACAATCGCCGCGACAATCTCGGCGACGCGGCTCTCCAGCATTCGGTTCGGGAAGTTAGCCGAACTGCCCAGTGCCGCCAGCTTGTCCACCAGCGTGCGCGCCGGGTGGTCCGGCTGCAGGAAAAACTGCGGTTCGGTCAGCGCCAGCCGGGCGAGGGGCAGCTGCAGGTTGCTCAGCACGGGCTGCAATTCGCTGCTCACATCCAGCTGTGAGCGGATGGTCTCGAACAGGCTGTCGATCATCTCCAGCTGGTTGCGGTTGTCCGCGCTCAGCGCAACATCGCCTGCAAGTTCCGGTGTCTGGCCCAGCAGGAAATCCGCGACGGCGGTCTCGCCCCGAGCCGCCTGTGGCGATTCACCACGCTGCTGCAGCAGGGCCAGTGCGTTGATCAATTTTTCTGTATCGATGACGGCGCCGGCCTGTGCCGGCGGCTGCTCAACCTTGCGCTTGAAGTTCAGCGCATTGATCACGGAGGAATACAGCTTTTCAGGACGCTGCTCAGCGCTGCCGCCGCCTCCCGCGCCAGCCGTTGCGTCGCCTGCAGCTTGTCGCCGTCGGCTGCGATCGGGCCGTTCGTCGGCCTTGCGCAGCAGGGAGCCGTTGGCGAGTATCTGTCCCTCGAGGTCCGGTCGTATCCCGGCCTGTTCGAGGATCTCGTTCAGGTGCCGGTACAGACTGTCCAGATTGCGCACGAACAGGCGGGCAAAGAGGTCATAGATGCGCTGGGTGAGCTGCTGCGGTATGCGGTACTCCTCGAGCACCAGCTGCAGCGCACGCGCCAGCTGGGCGACGTGCTCGGGCAGTCGCAGGGTCAGCGGATCGACCTGCACCAGATCCGCCACGCGAATCTGCAGGGCTTCCATGCCGATGCGGTGCAGGTCCTCTCCGACGTGCGCGAGGCGGTCGACGGCCAGGTAGTTTTCGAAGGTGTGGAGATCCACCAGATCCATGGTGCCACTGTCGTCCATGACATCCCACCAGTGGTTTAGCTCAGCAGCGGGGGGGGTCAGCTTGTCGTGGAAGCCGCGGTAGTGCCCCAAGAAACTGCCAACCATGCCGCGCTGGTGGATCTGCAGAATGCCGATGGCATCGGTGACCTGGGTGCGCGATATCTGCCCCTGTCGCGGCGAGGGTGCAGAGCGCAGCAGGTTTTCGGTGAGTTCTTCCAGGAACCGGGCAAAGCGGCGCTCGAGCTCCCGCTCGCTGATCTGGCGGTAGGTATCAAACGCGTTCACGCGGGTTTCTCCGTGGCCGGTGGTGGAGTGGGCCACGCCGTGCGGCAGCCCCGGACGGACGCGCGGAGTCGGATCGCGGAAAGGGGGGCAGGTGACATGTCAGCTCTATATAGGATGGGGAAGCTCCCGCCACGGCGAACGAATGCACGCAGTATACCTGCACCAAACCCGGCGACAAGCGCCGCTGTCGGGCGCCGGCGGCCGCGCTCAGGGCGCGGCGGAGGTTTTTTCCGGCAGCGCAAAGGCCAGGATTGCGTCACCGGCGGCGGACCAGCCATGGCCGCCCGCAGCCAGCACGACAAACTGTCTGCCACCGGCTCTGGCCCGGTAGCTCAGCGGCGTGGCGTTGCCGGTGTACGGCAGGTCGTATTGCCACAGCAACTCGCCGCTGGCGCTGGAAAACGCGCGCAGGTAGGCATCGGTGGTGGCCGCGATGAAGACCAGGCCGGATGCAGTGGTCAGCGGACCGCCCGCATTGGGGGAGCCCGCCTCGAACCAGAACGGCCAGGGCGCCTGCCCGCGGGTCGTGCCCAGGGGGCGTGTCCAGGCGACCTCCCCGGAGACCAGATCAACGGCTGTCAGGCTGCCCCAGGGACGCGGGTTGCAGGGTGCGCCCAGCGGAGAGAAGAGCGGGAACCGGCGCACCCCATAGGGACTTCCTCGCATGGGGTAGTGCTCGATCGGGTAGCCCGCCGAGGGGTTGAGGGCATCGTACTCGGCTCGCGGAATGAGCTGTACCACCGTCGCGAGGTGCATCTGGTTGACGATCAGCAGGCCGCGCTGGGGGTCAATGCTGGCGCCGCCCCAGTTAATACCGCCGGTGGTGCTCGGATAAAGCACGCTGCCTTCCAGGCTCGGTGGCGTGAACATCCCCTCCGAGCGATAGCGCGCGAGCGCTCTGCGGCAGGCGAGTTTGTCCAGCCAGACCAGCCCATCCATGTCTTCCGGGCCCAGCCTGGCGGGCAGGTGCAGCGGCGCCGGGTGTGTCGGGAATGGCTGGGTGGGGGAGAGGGTCTCGCCCGGTACACCGTTCTGCGGAACCGGCCGCTCCTCGACGGGATACAGCGGCTCGCCGGTTTCCCGATCAAGCAGGAACACATGGCCCATCTTGGTGGCCTGCGCCAGCCCCGCGCGGCCGGCGCCCACGCCGGGAATACGAAACAGCGTGGGCTGGGAGGCAACGTCGTAATCCCAGACGTCGTGATGCACGGTCTGGAAATGCCAGCGCACCTCGCCGGTGCTGGCATCCAGCGCGACGACGGAGGACCCGTAGGCGTCAATGCCATCGCGCTCCCCACCAAACAGGTCCGGGGCGGGGTTGCCCGTCGGGACATAGATCAGACCGCGCTCCGGGTCCCCGGCAATCGGCGCCCACACGTTGGGACTGCCCTGGTGGTAGCGTGCGCGGCCCAGGCTGTCGCGATGCCGCGCCCGGTAGGCCTCGGTGACAGGCTCCCAGGCCCAGACCAGCTCGCCGCTACGCACGCTGAAGGCGCGCACCACACCGGAGGGCACATCCTTGCGTTCATTGTCCGGTACCAGCGCGCCGATAATCGCCAGGTCGTTCTGTATCCAGGGCGGTGACGTGGGGTAGTACACCAGCGGTTCGCCGCCCTGGATATCCTCCTTCAGCGAGACCCGACCTGCAGTGCCGAAATCCTCGCAGGGTTGCCCACTGCGCGCATCCAGGGCGATCAACTCGGCGTCCCGGGTGCCGTAGAGAATGCGTGTCCCGCAGTGGGCGGCAGCCTCCTCGGGCGCGGCGGCCCGCCACAGCGCCACGCCGCGACAGACGGCGGGGTAGAGACCACTGCGCCGATTCTGCACATCGGGATCAAACACCCAGCGCTCCTCGCCGGTCTCTGCATCCAGCGCAAAGACGCGACCAAAGGGTGTGCAGTAATAGAGGCTGTCACCATCCACGATCGGCGTCACCTGCAGCGAGGTCAGTCCCCAGTCCCCGCTGCCGTCGCTGAAATCGCCAGAGTGGTGGCTCCAGGCGAGCTCCAGCTGGTCGACGTTCTCCGGCGTAATGTCGGTCAGGTCGGCATACTGTGCTGCCTCCCTGCCGCCGTAATGCGGCCAGCCCTGTGCCGCAGCGTCGGCTGCCACAGCATCGGCTGCCGCAGCATCGGCTGCCGCAGGGTGTGCCGGCGCGGTGTCGGTGGCGGCATGACAGCCAGCGGCCAGGGCAAGGGCAGCGAGGAGTGCAGCGAGGCCGCGATAACGGTTCACGAGCCGGTCGAGGTGTTGGCAGCCTGCAGGAAGGCGGGTTTCTCCCCGCCGCCGTGCACGGCAATGCTGGTGCCGCTGATGTAGGAGGCGAGGGGTGATGCCAGAAACAGGCAGGCATCGCCGATATCCTCCGGTACTGCCATGCGGCCCAGCGGTATGGTGCGGCCGACGGCGGCCACCCCGGCCGCGTCGCCGTAGTGCAGGTGGGATTGTTCGGTTTCCACCAGGCCGGCGATGATGGCATTGATGCGTACCAGGGGGCCCCACTCCACGGCCAGCGAGTGGCCCAGGTTGACCAGTCCCGCCTTGGCTGCGCCATAGGCGGCTGTGCCGGGAGAGGGCCTGATCGTGCTGACGCTGGCGATATTGATGATGCTGCCACCCGACGCCTGCCCCTGCATGACCCGATTGGCCAGCTGGGCGGCGTGCAGCGCCGAGGTCAGATTGAGGGCAATGATGGATTCGTGGAAACGCGGAGAGACCGTCGCCGCGTCCGCATGCGGCGCGCCGCCGGCGTTATTGACCAGCACGTCAAGCCGTCCGCAGCGTGCGACCACGGTATCGATCAGCGTCTCCAGTTCGTCGTACTTGCGCACGTCGCAGGGGACGAAGAAGGCCTCGCGGCCGTTCGCGGCCGGCAGCTGGTCGGGAGGATTGCGGCCACAGATGGCAACCTCGGCGCCCGCCGCGAGGAATCGTTCGCTGATGCCGCGGCCAACACCTTTGCCGCCGCCTGTCACCAGGACCACGCGGCCGCTGAAATCCATCGGGTTGTGCATAATATCTTGCTCCTTGTCAGGGATGGCCGGCAACTTGTGATCGGCGTGTGAATTGCCTAATATGCGACGGCCTCGCGCATCCTAACCCGGTCCACAGAAAAGCGGAAACGGCGACGGTCATGCGGTCATTTTCGGGCGAACAGACACGCGGTCGGTAGACTTTGCTGAACTGCTCGCCCCTCCATCCAGCAACCAGGACGTAGACAGTTATGACAACAGAATCTCTTCCTGTACTCGCCATTCTTGGCGGTACCGGTGATCTCGGCACGGGTTTGGCGCGGCGTTGGGCGCAGGCGGGATATCGGGTCATCATCGGCTCGCGCACCCAGGAGAAAGCGGAGCAGGCCGCCAGTGACCTGCGCCAGGTGATGGCTGCGCGCGGTGCTACGGTGAACGTGGAGTCCATGGAGAACCTGGCGGCTGCCGAGGCTGCGGATATCGTCGCGATCACGGTGCCCTTCAGCCACCAGAAGAGCACCCTGGAGCTGGTCGCACCGGCCCTGCAAGGCAAGATCCTGATCGACGTCACCGTGCCGCTGGTGCCGCCACGCGTGGCCCGCGTGCAGCTGCCGCCTGAGGGCAGCGCGGGCCAGATCGCACAGGACCTTCTTGGCGAGGGTGTGGACGTGGTCTCCGCGTTCCAGAACGTGGCCGCAGCGCACCTGCAGGATGAAGGGGCGGTGGATTGTGATGTGCTGGTGTGTGGCAACAAGAAGGAAGCCCGCGCTGCGGTCATTACCCTGGTCGAGGCGGCGGGTTTGCGCGGCTTCCACGCCGGTATGATCGCCAATGCCGCTGCAGCGGAAGCGCTGACCTCGGTACTGATCACGATCAACAAACAGTACAGTTGCCACGCCGGTATCCGCATCTCCGGTCTGGACAGCCATGGATGAGTGCACGGCTTGAACTGATTCCCCTGGAGGGCTTTCCCGAAGTCGCACCGGGGGATGACCTTGCCGCACTGATTTACGCCAGCCTCCAGCACAACCGCCTGCAGTTGCAGGACGGCGACGTGCTTGTGCTGGCGCAGAAAATCGTCTCCAAGGCGGAGAACCGCTACCGTCGGCTCGCTGACGTTGTCCCCGGCGAACGCGCTCTCGAACTTGCCCGCGAGGCGGACAAGGATCCCCGGCTGGTACAGCTGATTCTCGATGAATCGCAGGCGGTCTTGCGCGTGCGCAAGGGGGTCATCATTGTCGAGCACCGTGAGGGGTATGTGCATGCCAACGCCGGCATCGACCGCTCCAATATCCAGAACGCCACTGACGACCCCCGGGTGCTGCTGTTGCCAGAGGACAGCAATGCGTCCGCGGCGCGCCTGCGCGACAACCTGGGCGTGCTCTGCGGCTTGCGTCCCCAGGTGATCATCAACGACAGCGCCGGCCGGGCCTGGCGGGTCGGTACGGTGGGGCTGGCACTGGGCACCGCGGGTCTCGATCCCTTGTTCAACCAGATTGGGGGTTGTGACCGCTTTGGTAACCGGCTGGAAGTGACGGAGCCGGCTGTGGCCGATGAGCTGGCCGCGGCGGCATCGCTGGTGCAAGGCCAGGCGGCTGAGGGCCTGCCGGTGGTGCTGGCCCGCGGTGCGCGCCTGCGCGCGTCCTCGCGGGACGCGCGTGCGCTGCTGCGGCCCCGTGAGCAGGACATGTTCCGGTGAGCACGACCGCTGCAGGTCCCGTGCTGGCGCTGTCCGGTGGGGTGGGCGGTGCTAAGCTGTGCCTGGGGTTGAGTGATTGCCTGCCGGCAGAGCGCCTGCACATCGCCTGCAATACCGGAGACGATTTCCAGCACCTCGGCTTGACCATCTGCCCGGATATCGACACGGTGCTGTACACCCTGTCAGGGCGCAACGATACGACCCGGGGCTGGGGGCTGGCCGGGGAGACCTGGGAGGTGCTGCAGGCGCTGCAGACCCTGGAAGCTGACACCTGGTTTCGCCTGGGCGACCGGGACCTCGCGACACACCTCTGGCGCGCCGGCGAACTGGCGCGCGGCGGGACCCTGTCCGCCGTGACGGCTGAACTGGCCCGCCGCCTGGGTGTGCGGGCGCAGGTCTACCCCATGAGCGATGATCCGGTGCCTACCCTGGTGCAGACCGATGCGGGGGAACTGGCATTTCAGGAGTACTTCGTGCGTGAACAGTGTCGTCCGCGGGTCAGTGGTTTCCGCTTCCGTGATATCGATACCGCCCGGTTGCAGCCTTCACTGGCCGCGCTCTGCAGCGCGTCCGATCTGGCTGGCGTGATTATTTGTCCTTCCAATCCCTTTGTGAGTATCGACCCGATACTGCAGCTGGACAATTTCTGGCAGACCCTGAGACAGTGCAACACCCGTGTTGTGGCGGTCGCCCCTATTGTTGCCGGGCAGGCGTTGAAAGGTCCCGCGGCGAAGATGATGGCGGAACTCGGGATGCCGGTGACCGCCGGCGGCGTGGCAGAACACTACGCGCGGCATTACCCCGGCCTCGTCACGACGTTTGTTATCGACCACAGTGACGCTACACTGGCAGCGGAGATTGCGGCGCTTGGAATGGAGGTGCAGGTGAGATCAACCGTCATGCAGGAGCGCGCGAGCAAACAGGCGCTGGCGAAGACCTGCCTGGAGCTGCTGTGACGTCGCCGCTGCACGTGGTGCTGCCATTGAAGCAGCTGGAAACGGCGAAGACCCGTCTGGCCGAGGCGCTGCCACCGGCACAGCGACGGGCGCTGGTGCTGGCGATGGCTGGCGATGTCGTGGGTGTGCTCTCAGCACATCCGGGCGTGGCCTCGATTACCCTCATTTCAGACGCCCCGGAGGCAGGTACCCTGGCCACTGGTGGCAAGGTTCGCCTCTGGTCGGAATCCTCCCTGCTCGCGACCCCCGCTGCGGCAGGGGCGCCGCTGCAGGCGCTCAACCTGGCGCTGGAAGCGGCCTGCGAGCGGTTGCGTGCCGACGTTGTGCCTGCAGATGCCCTGCTGATGGTCATGCATGCCGACCTGCCATTTCTCACCCCCGAAGATATCGACGCTGCACTCGCCCGAAAGGAAGCGGGGAGTGGCTTGTTGGTGGCCTGTGATGAGGCGGGCACTGGAACCAACCTGTTGCTGTTCAGAGCGGACCTGCGGCCAGCGTTTTCGTTTGGCGGCGACTCCTGCGCGCGACACCTCGAGTGGGCCCGCCGGCAGGGCCTTGCGGCGGGTTCACTGTTGCGCGCCGGGCTGGCGCGCGATATCGACACCCCGCGTGACCTGGAGCGTCTGCGAGCCGCGCCGGAGACCATTCCCGGTGCGTTGACCCGTGCCTGGGCAGGGCAGTCTGCCCCCGCGAGACAACTGGCGGGTGCGACGGCGGCAGCGGCACCGCGCTTCGATCTGACCGCTTTGCGCACCGAACTCATGCGCGGTGTACAGCCCTCCGAGGCGGCCTGCCTGTCCCTCGCGGAGTGCACCGATACGCCCGGCCTGGTGGCACTCGCAGGTGAGCTTCGCGACCGTGGTCACGGCCAGGTGGTGACCTACTCGCGCAAGGTGTTTGTGCCCCTCACGCGCCTGTGCCGCGATGTCTGCCACTACTGCACCTTCGCCACGACCCCCCGGCAGGTCGCGGCGCCTTACCTCAGTGTTGACGAGGTGCTGGCGCTGTGCCGCGCCGGTGCGGCGCAGGGGTGCCAGGAAGCGCTGCTGACGCTGGGTGAAAGGCCCGAGTTGCGCTACCGGGCGGCGCGCGAGGCACTGGCCGAGATGGGTTTCGCCACAACGCTCGAATACGTGGCGCATGTCGCTGGACGTATCCTCGAAGAAACCGGCTTGCTGCCGCATATCAACGCGGGCTGCATGACAGCGGAAGAAATCGCCGCGCTGCGACCGGTCAGTGCGTCTATGGGCATCATGCTGGAGTCTGCCTCCGAACGCCTGTGTGCAAAGGGCATGCCGCACTACGGGTCACCGGATAAACTGCCTGCGGAGCGCCTGCGCACTCTGCAGTTGGCCGGCGAGGCTTCAGTGCCGTTCACTTCCGGTATTCTTATCGGTATTGGTGAGACCCGGCGTGAACGTATTGAGTCCCTGCTGGCGCTGCGCCGGCTGCACCAGCAGCACGGGCATTTGCAGGAAGTGATTGTGCAGAACTTCCGTGCCAAGCCCGGTACCCTGATGGCCGGTGCGCCGGAACCCGACCTGGAAGACCTGCTCTGGACCCTGGCCGTGGCGCGCATCCTCTTTGGTCCCGATATGAACCTGCAGGCGCCCCCCAATCTCAGCCCCGGCGTTCTGCCGCAATTGCTTGCAGCGGGTATCAACGATTGGGGTGGCGTCTCGCCGGTAACGCCAGACCACGTCAATCCCGAGGCCCCCTGGCCGCATCTGGACCACCTCGCCCGGGAGACGGCGGCGGCCGGTAAATTCCTGGAGCAGCGCCTGACGATCTACCCCGGCTATGTGCAGCAGGCATCACGGTGGCTCGACCCCGCCCTGCGCACCCCGGTGCTCAGGCTGCAGGATGCCGCCGGGTTTGCGCGGCGCGACAGTTGGGTTCCGGGAGAGGAGGCGCCTGTTCCGGCAGTTGAGGCAGCACTGCTTTCGTCGCCCCTGAACGCCTTTGCGGTTACGTCCGAACTGCGCGCCGTGGTGGAGCGATGCGAACGCGCGGAGCCCCTTGGCGAGGCTGATGTGGTGCGTCTTTTTGCGGCCCGTGGTCCCGAGTTCCGCTTTGTCGTTGAGGCAGCGGATCGCCTGCGCCGGGCGCGCTGTGGCGACGCGGTGAGCTATGTCATCAACCGCAATATCAACTACACCAACGTGTGCTACTTCAAATGCCAGTTCTGCGCATTTTCCAAGGGCAAGCACAACGAGGAACTGCGTGGCAGGCCCTACGATATCAGCGCCACCGAGATCGCGCGGCGCTGCCGCGAAGCCTGGGCGCGGGGTGCCACAGAGGTCTGCATGCAGGGTGGTATCCACCCGGATTACACGGGTCAGACCTATCTGGATATTCTGGCCACGGTACGGGCAGCGACTCCCGATATGCATATTCATGCATTCTCACCGCTGGAAGTGTGGCAGGGCGCCGCAACACTGGGTCTGCCGCTGGTGGATTACCTGCGCCAGCTCAAGGCTGCAGGTCTCGGAACCTTGCCGGGAACCGCGGCGGAAATCCTCGATGACGAGGTGCGAGCCACGCTGTGTCCGGACAAACTGAACACGGCGGAGTGGCTGGAGGTGATGGAAACGGCTCACAGCATCGGCTTCCGGACTACTGCAACCATCATGTACGGGCATATCGAACAGCCGCATCACTGGGCGCGACACCTGCTGCAGCTGCGCGCACTGCAGGCGCGCACCGGCGGATTTACCGAACTGGTGCCCTTGCCCTTCGTGCACATGGAAGCCCCGATGTTCCTGCGCGGCAAGGCCCGGCGCGGCCCAACCTTCCGCGAGGCGGTGCTCATGCACGCGGTTTCGCGGCTGGTGCTGAACGGCTTTATCGACAACATCCAGACCTCGTGGGTCAAGATGGGCGAGGCGGGCGTGGATGTCTGCCTGAACGCCGGTGCCAATGATCTCGGTGGTACCCTGATGAACGAGAGCATCACGCGGGCTGCCGGCGCGGCCCACGGCCAGGAGTGGGCACCCGCAGTGATGGAGGCGCGCATCCATGCACTCGGCCGCAGCCCACGACTGCGCACCACCCTGTATGGTGATGCAGCCGCGGAGCGCCGCATCGCGGCGGATGCAGCCATTCCCCTGGTGACGATAGAAAACGCCGACGCCGGGAAATTCGCCCGTGACAAACGGCTGTTGCCGCACGCCGATCTACCCGTCGCCACCCCGCCAGAGCAGGTGGTACTGATGGCGGCCTGTAACTGAGTCGTGGCCTCGCGTGTACAGCTTGAAGCGAGCTGGCTCAGGCATCTGGCCCCGGAGTTTGAAAAGCCCTACATGCGCGGACTCCGCGCTTTCCTGCAGGCGGAAAAGGCTGCCGGTGTACAGGTGTTCCCGCCGGGCGCCGAGATATTCAACGCCTTTGCGCACACCCCGCTGGAGCGCACACGGGTCGTGATACTGGGGCAGGACCCTTATCATGGCCCCGGCCAGGCCCACGGCCTGTGCTTTTCTGTGCGTCCTGGCGTTGCGCTGCCACCGTCGCTGCAGAATATCTTCAAGGAACTGGAACGAGACCTGGGCATACCGCGCCCGCAGCAGGGCTGCCTCATTCCCTGGGCAGATCAGGGAGTCCTGCTGCTGAACAGCGTGTTGACCGTCGCTGCGGGCCGCGCAGCCTCACATCAGGGCAAGGGCTGGGAAACCTTTACCGACTGCGTGGTGGACCTGGTCAACCGCCACTGCCGCGGCGTTGTGTTCATGCTCTGGGGCAGTTATGCCCAGCGCAAGGGCGCGGCCATTGACCGCGATCGCCACTGCGTACTGACCGCGCCCCATCCCTCGCCACTCAGCGCGCACCGTGGCTTTATTGGCTGCGGTCATTTCAGCGCGGCCAACACCTGGCTGGCTCGGCAAGGACAGCCGCCCATCGACTGGGAGCTGCCACCTCAGCCAAAAGGCACTGCATAGGGAAGCGGCAGAAGCGCCAGTGCGGTGCCCTTTTCGGCCGCGGTGAGCAGCCCGTCCTCCACTGCGGTCTCGGTCGTGGATACCAGGACCAGCTGTGCGCCACTGTCCGGACGCGCGGCATTGATGACCGTGCCGGCGGGCTGCGCCTGGCCGGCCCGGTACAGTGCATCACCCGCGCGCAGCGCAGTGCCAGCAGGCGCTGTCATAAGCAGCATGCGGCGCTTCGCCTTGCCCTTGTAGTGCATGCGTGCAATCACTTCCTGCCCGGGGTAACAGCCCTTGCGAAAGTTGATGTGGCCGATGAGGTCGTAATTCAGCTGTTGCGGCAGGAACTCGCCGCTGGTTGCGGCAGACAGCCGCGCGACACCCTGTCGCAGGGTGGCGGCCTGCCAGGCGCTTTCATCCGCCTGCAGGGCGAACTGTGCCTTGAGTGCGCTGAGCAACTCGCTCGCAGCGGCGCTGCGCACCCAGAGTTCCACGGCGTCGGGATCGCCCGTGGTTCGCAGGGCAATGGCGTCTGCACTGTGCGTCCAGATCAGTGGGGCTGCAGGAAACGCCGGGAGCCGCGCGCCCAACGCGCTGGCCAGCTCCCGCCCCTGAATCCCCAGCAGCTGCCAGTCCTCGCTCGCGTTGCGCAGCTGTACCTTGGAAAACACGGCGAAGCGACGCAGGTTGTCCAGTGTGCGCTCGAGTATCTCCGCGCGCAGGCGCAGCAGCAGCGTATCGGGTGCCGTGGCGAGAGCGACGAAATCGGCGAGCACGCGGCCCTGCGGGTTGCAGAAAGTACCGTAACAGGCGGCGTCCGATGCGAGCTGCCGAATGTCGCAGCTGGCCTGGTTGTGCAGGAAACTCACGGCATCGGGCCCGCTAACTTCCAGCAACGCTTCGGAAGCCAGGGGCGTCAGCAGTCGCTTGCTCTGGGGGCAGTCGGGGCTGTGTTGGTCTGTCACGGTATGCTTTGCACCTCCTGTCTGTGTACTGGGGCCACGGCTTGGCCGCGCGTGGCGACGACGGGCTATAATAGCGGCTTTTGATGTTTGCGTACCCAATGGGAGCTGTCATGCTCGACACGGAAGACCATAATCCCATGCGCTGGGCCAGCCGTCGCGGAATGCTGGAGCTCGATCTTGTGCTGGAGCCATTCGTCAACCAGTGCTACCCGCAGCTCGATGCCGTCGATCGGGAACGCTACCGTCAACTGATGCTCTGCGAGGATCAGGAATTGTTTGGCTGGTTCCTGCGCCGGGAGGTGCCCGAGGATCCGGAGCTGGCCGCCATTGTTCGCAGCATACTCACCTTCACTCGTCCTGACCTGGACTGACCGTCGACCACAACCCTGCTGGCGTCTGCTCTGCCTGCTGCTTCTGCTGGCCATCGCCGAGGTGGCCACGCGCGGGTATGGGGTGTATGCGCTGGCGGCGTTACCCGCCTGGGCGGTCATTGCCCGGGTGGGCATGCCGCGGCCCAGTTACCGCTGGCGCCTGGAGATCCATGCGCAGCAGTGCTGGTTGAGCGGCCCTTGCCGCAGCCCTTTGGCACCGGTCGCTTTTGAGCCGGATGCTGTCCTGCTGCCGCGTGTCTGCGTACTGGCCTGGGTGCCGCTGGGCAGCCGCCGACGCCACTATCTGTGGCTCTGGGGCGCTGACTTTGATGACGCCGACTACCGCGCACTGCGCCGCTGGTGGCTCGTCTACCGCCCTCGCGCAGCGCGTGTCCGCTAACGGATGAAGTGTGCGAGATCAGCCTTGAAGCGTTGCAGGGACGGAGGGTGCAGGTACATCATGTGTCCCGCCTCGTAGTACGCTTCGCTGATATTGCCGCGCAGCTTCTCCGGCAGATCCATATGTCGCAGGAAATGGCGCGTGGCACCCAGTGGGGTGGCCAGGTCGTAGTAGCCCTGCTGCACCAGCACGCGCATATTGGGGTTCTGGGTCATTGCAAAGGCCAGATCCACCGCCGTGTTGGCGACGGGCTGCGTGCCCACCGGGCCCGGATGGGTGTGTTCCTGGCTCCACGCCTGCCAGAGGTCTGCCGAGGTGATGTAGGTGAGGTCAGTCTTCACCCCGACCACCTCGCGATAGTAGTCGTTGAATGTGGCGACAAAGGCCGGGCCGACGGCGGGGAAAAAGGGATCATACATGAAGTCTTCGGCCACATGATTGATCCCGTCGCCGACAAAGCGGGAGTCGATGCGACCAACAGTTTTGCGCTGGCTGCGCAGCAATTCCTTGGCGAAGCGCGCCTCATCGATGCGCAGGTTGGCCCGCTCCCAGTAATCCGCGCTGATGCCGGTGAGTCGCTGCAGGCCGCGCAGCACCTCCTCGCGCGCCGCGGCGCTGGCGGCGTTGCCCTGCAGCAGCAGCGGCGCGTACTGCTCCAGCGCGAAGCGCTCGGCCTCTTCAATCATCGTTTCCAGCGACTCGGGGCGAAATTCGCTGACGCCGTGATACCAGGCCGTGGCGGCAAACGTGGACAGGTAGTTTACATAGGGCAGGTCGTTCGGGCTGCCCGCGCTGCCGGCGATGTAGTCCATGTAGGGTGAGACCAGCACCACCCCGTCCAGCGCAATGCTGTGCCGGTTGAGCAGATCCCAGGCCACACCGCCGCTGCGAGTGCCGCCGTAGCTCTCCCCGAGCAGATACTTGGGAGACGTCCAGCGGCCGTTTGCCGTAATGTAGCGCGCGATAAAGTCGGAGACTGTCTGGATATCCTTGCTGACGCCCCAGAAGTCTTCACCCTTGCCCTTGCCGACGGCGCGTGAGAATCCTGTGCCGACGGGGTCGATCATGACCAGATCAGCCTTGTCGAGAATACTGTGTTCATTGTTGGTGTAGCGAAAGGGCCCCCGGGTGCTGAAGGCGGTGTCTTCAACCACGGTGCGCTGCGGCCCGAGAATGCCCATGTGCAGCCACATCGAGGCGGAACCGGGCCCGCCGTTGTAGGCGAACAGCAGGGGGCGGCTGCGCTTGTCTGTGCCTGTCCGCACGTAGGCCGTGTAGCCGTAGTGCGCGATTACCTCGCCGTCGTCATTCTTCATCTCCAGTGTGCCGGCAGTTGCGCGATAGTCGATGTTCCTGCCGTCGATACGCACCCGCCCGCTGGTTTCGACGTGCAGGGGTGCCGGTACAGCTTGGGTTTTACTGGTCGTGCCTGCGCTGTCATCAGCGGCCGCCGGCGGCGGGGTCAGCAGCAGGACGGCACTGAAACAGAGTGTTGCCAGCAGGGATCGCAGGCTGATGTGGCAGGGGGTCATGTGGCCTTCCTCGGCAATGGGCGGGCGTAGCGTAGCAAGTCCTGCGCGGCGCGCAAGGGTGACAGCGGCGGGTTCCAAAGCGGTGGCGTGGGTGGGCAGCGGGTAGGCTGCGGGTTTGGGTATTTGTGCCCTGCCGAGGTCATTCCGCCGTTGCAGTGGCATCGCGGAGGCCTGTCGTGTCCTAATGGATGTCCAGTGTTTGACAGGATAATAAGGATGACTATGCGTAATCTGCTTCGCAGCTGGCTGCACCTGTGCGCGACGCTGCTCCTGCTGGGTGCGGGCACAGTGGTCGCGGCCGGCCAGAAACCCAATATTCTGGTGATCTGGGGGGACGATATCGGCTGGTCCAATCTCAGCGCCTACCATCAGGGTATGCTCGGTGGCAGTACGCCGAATATCGACCGCATCGCGCAGCAGGGCGCGCGTTTTACCGACTACTACGGTGAGCAGAGCTGCACCGCCGGGCGCTCCGCATTCATCACCGGCCAGCACCCCCTGCGTACGGGGCTGCTGAAGGTGGGCATGCCGGGCGCAGAAATCGGCCTGCAGGCTGAGGACCCCACCATTGCGGAACTGCTCAAGCCACATGGCTATGCCACCGGTCAGTTCGGCAAGAACCACCTTGGCGACAAGGACGAGTTCCTGCCCAGCAATCACGGCTTCGACGAGTTCTTCGGCAACCTCTACCATCTGAATGCCGAGGAAGAACCTGAGACGTATTTCTATCCGAAAGACCCGGAGTTCCGCAAACGCTTTGCACCGCGCGGTGTGATCCGTTCCTATGCGGATGGCCGCATTGAGGACACCGGTCCCTTGAGCCGCAAGCGCATGGAAACGGTGGACCAGGAGTTCACCGATGCGGCGATCGATTTTATGAGCCGCGCGCAGCGCGACGAGAAACCGTTTTTTGTCTGGTTCAATGCCACGCGCATGCACAACTGGACGCGCCTGGCGCCGAAGTGGGACGGCGCATCCGGTTACGGTTTGTACGCGGATGGCCTGATGGAGCACGACGACCACGTCGGGCAGCTGTTGGACACCCTGGACGCGATGGGCATCGCCGACAACACGATCGTGATCTACTCGACGGATAACGGTGCGCAAACCAATACCTACCCGGACGGGGGTGTTGAGCCGTTTCGCGGTGAGAAGGGTTCTACCTGGGAAGGGGGCTTCCGGGTGCCGGCAATGATCCGCTGGCCTGGTGTGGTCCAGCCGGGAACCATCATCAACGATATCTTCTCCCACCTCGACTGGCTGCCCACGCTGCTGACCGCCGTGGGTGAACCCGACATCAAGGACAAACTGCTGCGCGGACATCGCGCGGGCAACAAGACCTTCAAGGTCTATCTCGACGGCTACGACCAGACGGAACTGCTGGCTGGCAAGGGCCCCGGCAGGCGCAACAACCTGTTCTACTTTGACGACAACGCCAACTTCAATGCGCTGCGCTGGGGCGACTGGAAGCTGCATTTCGCCTGGGCCATGCAGGGCTGGAGCGGCCCGCGCGAGGCGCTGAATTTCCCGCGCATCATCAACCTGCGCAGCGACCCCTATGAAACGTCCATCGATTCCGGCCTGTACTCGCGCTTCTTTGCCGATCAGCTGTGGTTGTTCGTGCCGGTGCAGCAGGAGGTTGGCAAGTGGCTGGCCACGTTCCGCGATTTCCCGCCGCGGCAGCCGACGGCGAGTTTCACGATTGACCGCATCATGCAACAGATGCAGCAAATGCAGCAGATGCGCGCCACCGCCGCGCAGGCGGCAGGCGGCTGAGCCAGACGCTGATTCGCTGAGCGCTATCCCCCGGCCTGCGCCGGGTCCGAGCTGAGCCTGTGCTTCGGGCCCGCCCTGGCCGGCGCTAGTGCAGCAGGGCTTCGCAGATGTCGGCGAAAGAGCGGGCCTGGATGCGATCCTGATAGTCAACCTGTAGTCGCCGGGCGATCTGTCGCGCATCCAGCAGGCCGCGCAGGCTCACGCCGTCATTGGCAATCACCATCAGGTAGTCCTGGCCAAGGTGCTGCATGGTCTGCAGAATCCTGCCAACGTTGGCGTGCAACACCTGGTCATGCCGCACGCCCTGCAGCGTTGAGCAGGGCGTCATGACGTCGCCTACCGTCAGGTCCTGGCGCACCTTGCCGGTGGCAACAGCCACCTGCATGAGCCGCGATGAGACCAGGTCACGGCGCGTGATAATGCCTTTCAACTGTTCATCCATGTTGATGACCAGTTTCAGGCTGGCGTGCTCGCGGTCCAGCAGCATCAGGGCTTCGGCAATACCGGTGTTGCTTTCCAGCAGTGGGGGCGCGGTGAAGTCAAAATCCAGCAGGGCTTTACTGGCCGGGCTGGAAGGCTGCAGATCGCGCGGCAGTTCGGGCTGGTGAATGCGTTTGACCTCGGTCAGCGGCAGTGTGTGCAGTGATTTGTAAGCGTCCATTGAATATCTCCCGGGGCACACGCGAGCGTGGACCCTTGTTGTGTCAGAAAAAAGGGTGACGGAGAGATTCAGCGAACGGGCGGAGCCCTGGGGTTTTGGGGGGGATAGGGGTGTGCAGTGGCCGGTCTGCGCAGGGCGGTGCAGGCAGCAACGTGGTATCCGGTATCGACCAGCGCGGTGACTGCGCGACCGGGCAGTGCCGGCTCGCCTTTGCTGTCCTCGAACAGCGAGGTGTCGATGATGTCACCGTAGCTTGCCAGGCCCGCTCCGGTGTCGTTCGTCGCAGCCACTGAACTCAGTGCGCTACCGAGGGCGCAGATGAGCAGGAAGAACAGGGGAGCCAGCCCCTTCAGCCACTGCCTGTTTGCGTTGTGAATGCCCTGCATTGGCCAACACCCCTCAACCACCGGTAAAACGGTACACCCGATGTCGTGCGTGCTCTCAGCGGGAATAACGGTATTAATACAGGTTTCCCTGCACGGCGGCCGCTGGCGCAGCGCGCCTCAGCGGGCGCTGGACGGCATACCGGCGGCCGGTGCGTGGGGTATGAGCACGGTGTCCTCTGCCTGCTCCAGCAGTTCCGGGTAGTCGAGGGTGTAGTGCAGGCCACGGCTTTCCTTGCGTGCCTGCGCGCAACGGATCATCAGTTCCGCGACCATCGCCAGGTTGCGCAGTTCGAGCAGGTCATTGCTGACCTTGTAGTTGCTGTAATACTCGTTGATTTCATCCTGCAGCAGCCGGATGCGATGCTCCGCACGCGCCAGGCGTTTGTTGGTGCGCACGATGCCCACGTAATCCCACATGAACCGCCGCAGTTCGTCCCAGTTGTGCGAGATCACCACGTCCTCGTCGGAATCCGTTACCTGGCTCTCGTCCCAGGGTGGGGCGGGCCGCGGATCGGGGCAGGCCGCGATGGTGGCGGCGATATCCGCGGCGGCGGACTCGGCAAAGACAATGCACTCCAGCAATGAATTACTGGCCATGCGGTTGGCACCGTGCAGGCCTGTACAGGAGGCCTCGCCAATCACGTAGAGCCCGCTCACATCGCTGCGGCCGGCGGTGTCCACGATGACACCTCCACAGGTGTAGTGTGCAGCGGGTACCACCGGAATGGGTTCGCGTGCGATGTCGATACCCAGCTCCATGCAGCGGCTGGTGATGGTCGGGAAGTGCTCTTCGAGGAAGGCGCGCGGCTTGTGTGATATGTCGAGAAACACACAGTCCACGCCCAGTCGCTTCATCTCGTGGTCGATGGCCCGGGCCACGATATCCCGCGGCGCCAGCTCCGCGCGGGGATCGAAATTGTGCATGAACTGGCTGCCGTCCGGCAGCCGCAGTTTTCCGCCTTCGCCGCGAATCGCCTCGGTAATCAGGAAAGACTTCGCTTTGGGATGGTAGAGGCAGGTGGGGTGGAACTGGTTGAATTCCAGGTTCGCAACGCGACAGCCCGCGCGCCACGCCATGGCAATGCCGTCACCGCTGGCGCCGTCGGGATTACTCGTATACAGGTAGGCCTTGCTTGCACCGCCGGTGGCCAGCACTACGGCCCGGGCCTGGAACAGGTCGACACGGTCGCGTTCGCGGTCGAGGATATAGGCGCCCTCGCAGCGCCCCCCGTGGGTGACCAGGTCTACGGCGACCCGGTGGGGGAACACATCGATGTTGTCCGCGGCAAGCACGCGCTCGGTCAGTACCTCAGAAATTGCTCGACCGGTGCGATCAGCTGCGTGGATAATGCGCCGGTGACTGTGTCCACCCTCCATGGCGAGGTGAAACTCGCTTGACGCGCCGTGTCGCAGGTCGAAGTCCACACCCTGCTCCACCAGCCACTCGACACAGCGGCGACTGTGGCTGACGGTGAAGTGCACGGCCTCGTGGTTGCACAGGCCGGCGCCCGCGACCAGGGTGTCGGCGACGTGCGAATCCACGGTATCCGACGAATCCAGTACGGCGGCCATCCCGCCCTGGGCCCAGTAGGTTGAACCCTCATTGAGGTCTCCCTTGCAGACCAGGGCGACCCGCAAATGGCCAGGCAGGCGCAGCGCGGCGCTGAGTCCGGCAGCGCCGCCGCCAATGATCAGGACATCGTGTTGCAGGGAAGTGGCGGACATGAGTGGGTGCTTGCTGCCTCAGGATGTGAAATATATTATGTTGCTCAATAACTTACGTAACACAGCTTACAGCAGGTCACCGGGATGACGAGTATAAACGAGGTATCCCGGATTAAGGAAATACACCATTGTGGAACTTTTTGGGCAACAGCCCCTCTTACAGGCATCGTGGCGTGAGTGTGATTGTCCAAATAGTGGTCGCTACCGGGCCGCCGGTTCGCAGCAGTGAAATGCTGGCGTTGAGCAGGAAAGGAGTCACGGAGTGACAGCGGCAGAGACCGACCAGCAACTCGTGGCGCGAGTACAGAAGGGCGATTTGCGGGCATTCGATGTGCTGGTGCTGAAATACCAGCACAAGATTTTCAGCCTGATCAGCCGCTATGTGCACGACGCCGATGAAGTGCAGGATGTGGCGCAGGAAGCGTTCATCAAGGCCTACAGGGCGCTGCCGCGGTTTCGTGGCGACAGCGCGTTTTATACCTGGCTGTACAGGATAGCCATCAACACGGCGAAGAATCATCTTGTGGCACGCTCGAGGCGGCCACCGGGTTCCGATGTCGAGATCGATGATGCGGAGTACTTTGAAGGCGGCGCGGCGCTGCGCGAGATCGAGACACCCGAAAGCGCGCTCTTCGGCGAGGAGCTCAAGCAGGTTGTCGACCGGGCCATTGCCGAATTGCCGGATGATTTACGCACCGCGGTAACTTTGCGCGAGTTTGATGGTCTCAGTTATGAGGATATCGCGGAGATCATGGACTGTCCTGTCGGCACGGTGCGATCACGCATCTTCCGCGCCCGGGAGGCGATAGACCGGCAGGTCCGCCAGCAGATCGACGGTGTGGCGTGATGGCAGGCGGCGCCACAGCACAGCAGGCAGGTCGGGCAGGGCAATGTGCGAACTGCCCCCGTGTATTTGAAGTAACTGACAGAGCCGGTACAACAGGCAGAGGATGTGGGTAATGACAGAACAACTGCGTGAGTCTCTCTCGGCATTGATGGACGACGAAGCGACGGAACTGGAACTGCATCGCGTACTGGGCGAACTTGAGCACAACGCCGAGTTGCGCCAGACCTGGGTGCGCTACCAGGTCGCCCGATCGGTGATGGCAGGGCAGCCCGTCGGCCATGCCGGGCTGGATATTTCCCGCAGTGTCAGCGCTGCCCTCGCCGCTGAGGCGGGCGCAGGAGAGCCCCGTTCCGGCCTGCGCGAGCGCTGGCTGCGGCCCCTGGCCAGCCTTGCGGTAGCCGCCTCGGTCACCGCAGTGGTTGTGCTGGGGGGGCAGCAGCTGTACCAGGCGGGAAGCCCCGATGCCGCCAGCACGCCGGTGGCCGCCAGTGGCGTTTCGGCCGTGGGCTTTGTCAATAGCCTCGGTGCTGTGCCGATGCGCGCGAGCTACGGCGCACAGGCTGTTCCGCAGCTGGAGCCGGCGGCACGCACAGCCTATCGCGAGCTGGCGCGTCAGCGCATGTATCAGTACATGCAGGAGCACGCGGAGCACGCAGCACTCAATTCCCCGCAGGGCCTGATTCCGTTTGCGCGCGTTCCCCAGATCGAGGAGTAAACCCGCGTGAAGTGCCTGAACTGGTTGCTTGCTTCCAGTCTTGTCTGTGGGCTGTTGCTCGGTGCGTCAAGTGCCGCCGCGCAACGCGCGGCCTGCTCTGAGGTTGATACCGAAGCGCTTGACTGGCTGGCCCGTATGGCCCGAAGCCACAGCGAGGTGGCCTATCACGGCGTTGTCACGCTGCAGCGCGGCGACGATATGCAGGTCGTGCAGGTGGCCCGCTCACTTGCCGACGGGTACTCATCCGAACATCTGACGCGGCTCACCGGCCAGGGTGCCCAGGTGATCCGCTCCCATCACCCGCTCAACTGCACGCACCCCGGAGAGCGCCTGCTGAACCTGGGAGATCGGGTAGACCCGGGTGATTGCGGCCTTGCCGGGTACTACCGCTTCCAACTCAGCCCCGGAGAGCGCATCGCGGGCCGTCAGTCGGTCAAGCTGGAAATCCAGCCGCGCGACATGTACCGCTACGGGTTTCTGCTCGAACTGGACAAGGAAACCGCATTGATGCTGCGCGCCAGTACCCTGGGCCGTGGCGACAAGGTGCTTGAGCGCTTCCAGTTCGCGGATTTGAGCTACGGTGAGCCGCTTGAGCCGCGGCAGGGGATGGAGACGATTCACCCCGCCTCGCACCCACATCCCGATTACCCGGCGGCCGGCGCGCGCCTCACGGTGCCCTGGACCGTGAGCTGGCTGCCCGGCGGATTTACCGCCACGGACACTGTCGATCCCGCCGGTCCCCGCCGCACCTACACCGACGGACTTGCGGTGTTCTCCGTGTTTCTCGAACAGCTGCCGCGGGAACTGCGCCCCGGCGAAGGCCTGGCGAGACTCGGCAGCTCGCTGTCCTACACGCGCGGCATGCACCTCGCCGATCAGCCGGTGCTGGTGACCGTCATCGGCGAGGTGCCGGTGAACACGGCACGTATGGTGGCGGACTCCATCCGGGTGGCGCGCTGAATGTTGATCGAAACCGGCCGCGTCGTCGCACTTGAGGCAGACAGCCTGTGGGTGGAGACCATCCGCCGCAGCACCTGTGGCAGCTGCGCGGCGCAAAAGGGCTGTGGCCATGGGCTGCTGAATCGTATCCGTGACGGTCAGGTTGGCCTGGTGCGCGTGCTGCCCGGCCAGTTTTCTCCCGCGGAATACCGGATCGACGATGAAGTCGAGATCGGTATCCCCGATGAGGTCATTGTGCGGGGCTCCCTGGTGGTTTACATGTTGCCGCTGCTCACCCTGCTCGCGGGGGCCGCCCTGGCGGCGCGCTGGCTGCCCCTGTCGCCCGATCTGGCCGCGGGGCTGGGCATGCTGGGTGGCTTCGCTATCGGCCTGTTGGTCGTGCGCTGGCACGCCTGGCGCCACCGCAATGACCGCCGCCTGCAGCCCGTTCTGATGGGCGCTCCGCTGCGCCGCGCCGGTGTTGCGCATGCGCTGCACGTGACCTGAAAAACGTTTTTACTGACCAAGGATTGAACGAATGATCTCGAGTAGAAGCTTGTCGACCGCCTTTTTCCTGTGCCTCGCGCTGCTGGCGCCGGGTGTATCTGCGCAGTCACTGCCGGACTTCAGCCGCATTGTGGACACAGGTTCCCCGGCCGTCGTCAAGATCATCGTGGAGCACTCCGCGGGCCGTGCGGCCAGTGGGCAACCCGATATGGAGCAGATTCCCGAGTATTTGCGGCGGTTTTTCGAGTACCGCGGCGACGTTCCTCCGCAGCGGCAGCGCATGTCGATGGGGTCAGGGTTCATTATTTCCGAGGATGGCTTCATTGTTACCAACAACCACGTGGTCGACGGGGCGGAGAGCGTTCTGGTGCGCATGATCGACCGCCGGGAGTTCGAGGCCGAGGTGGTTGGCACCGACCCCAGGTCGGATCTCGCTTTGCTGCGCGTGGCTGCCGAGGATTTGCCATTCCTGCGCCTGGAGGCTGGGGACTCACTGAAAGTGGGCGAGTGGGTGCTGGCCATTGGCTCTCCCTTTGGCCTGGACTACTCGGTCACGGCGGGCATCGTCAGTGCCATGGGGCGCAGCCTGCCCACCGAGGAGGGCGAGAACTACGTGCCCTTTATACAGACCGATGTGGCCATCAACCCGGGTAACTCCGGCGGCCCGCTGTTTAACCTCAAGGGCGAGGTGGTCGGCGTGAATTCCCAGATCTTCACCCGCAGTGGTGGCTCTATCGGCCTCTCCTTCGCCATCCCCTCCAGTGTTGTGCGCAACGTGGTTGCCCAACTGCAGGAGAAAGGCCGCGTAACGCGCGGCTGGCTGGGGGTCACCATACAGGATGTGGACAAAACGCTGGCTGAGTCGTTCGGCCTCGATCGGCCGCAGGGTGCACTGGTGGCACAGATCGCCGAGGATGGCCCCGCCGCCAAGTCCGGCTTGCAGCCGGGTGATGTGATATTGCGATTTGACGGCAAGGATATACCCACGTCATCGGACCTGCCGCACGTGGTTGGTCTGGTCGCGCCGGGCAAGACAGTGCCGGTAGATGTGATGCGCGATCGCAAGCGCAAGACCCTGCGGGTGACCGTGGGTGGCCTGGACGCCGATGACAGTTTTGCCCTGCGCAGCGAGCGCGGCGGCGACGCCGGAGCAGGGCGCCTGGGGCTGGTGGTGGAGGATGCCAGTCCGGAAGCGCTGGAGCGATTGGGGCTTTCCGGGGGCGTGGTGGTGCGCCAGGTGGCGCCCGATTCAGTGGCGGCGGACGCGGGCGTGATCCCCGGTGACGTGATCACCATGCTTGGCGCCAGCCCGGTGAAGGATGTGGACAGTTTCCAGCGTGCAGAGAAGCGGCTCTCCGCTGGCGATTCCGTCCCCCTGCGGCTGATCCGCCGTGGCTCACCGCTGTTCATCGGTCTGAAACTGCGCGACTGAGCGAACTGCCGCCATGCCCTCGGCTTTCCGCCGATGGCATGGCGGCAGGGAGGGCATTGGGTTACAATCTCGCGTCTTTTCGCCAGCACCCAATGATCCTGACCGAGCAACGTGAGTGAGTGAACTCAGCCACATCCGCAATTTTTCCATTATTGCCCACATCGACCACGGCAAATCTACCCTCGCAGACCGCTTTATCCAGCACTGCGGCGGGTTGAGCGCCCGTGAAATGGGCGCTCAGGTGCTCGATTCCATGGATATCGAGCGCGAACGCGGTATCACCATCAAGGCGCAGAGTGTCACCCTCAACTACACCGCGCGCGATGGCCAGGTCTATCAGCTCAATTTCATCGATACGCCCGGACACGTGGATTTCTCCTATGAGGTGTCCCGCTCCCTGTCTGCCTGTGAGGGTGCGTTGCTGGTTGTCGACGCCGGGCAGGGGGTGGAAGCGCAGTCGGTCGCGAACTGCTACACGGCCATTGAGCAGGGCCTTGAGGTGCTGCCCATTCTCAACAAGATGGACCTCCCCCAGGCAGACCCCGACAAGGTGCGCAAGGAAATCGAGGAAATCATCGGCATAGACGCCACCGAAGCCTGCCTGGTCAGCGCCAAATCCGGTATGGGTATCGAAGATGCGCTGGAATACCTGGTGGAGAAAATCCCGCCGCCGGAAGGTGACCGGGAGGCCCCGCTGCAGGCGTTGATCATCGACTCCTGGTTCGACAATTACCTCGGTGTGGTGTCTCTGGTTCGGGTCAAGCAGGGCGTGCTGCGCAAGCGCGACAAGATCATGCCCAAGTCCACGCGCAAGGTGCATCAGGTGGATGGGGTCGGCATCTTCACGCCCAAGCGCCTGGAGACGGATATCCTGCAGGCGGGTGAAGTGGGCTTTGTGGTGGCCGGGATCAAGGAGATCCAGGGCGCGCCGGTGGGCGACACACTGGTCAACGCCCAGCATCCCGACGTGCCCGCCTTGCCGGGCTTCAAGAAAATCAAGCCGCAGGTCTACGCCGGCATCTTTACCATCTCCTCCGATGACTACGAGGATTTCCGCGACGCGCTGGCCAAGCTGACCCTGAACGACGCCTCCCTGTTTTACGAGCCGGAGACGTCCGATGCCCTGGGTTTTGGCTTTCGCTGCGGCTTTCTGGGCATGCTGCACATGGAGATCATCCAGGAGCGGCTGGAGCGGGAATACGACCTCGACCTGATCACCACGGCGCCGACGGTGATCTACGAGGTGATCAAGAAAAACGGCGAAATCGTCCAGGTGGACAACCCCTCGCGCCTGCCCGAAGCCGGTGACATCCAGGAAATGCGCGAGCCCATCGCGCGCTGTAACATCCTCGTGCCGCAGGATTACCTCGGCAACGTCATTACCCTCTGTGTCGAGAAGCGGGGTACGCAGAAGGACATGCTGTTCCTGGGAAGCCAGGTGTCGGTGGTCTATGACATTCCGCTGGCGGAGGTCGTGCTGGACTTCTTCGACCGGCTGAAGTCGGTAAGCCGCGGATACGCCTCACTCGACTACAGCTTTGACCGCTTCGAGGCGGCCAGCCTGTCGCGGCTGGATGTGTTGATCAACGGCGAGCGTGTGGATGCCCTGGCCGTGATTGTGCACCGAGACCATATTCTGCACCGGGGCCGGGTGTTGACTGAAAAAATGAAGGAACTGATCCCGCGGCAGATGTTTGATGTGGCGATCCAGGCGGCGGTCGGCGGCAAAGTGGTCGCCCGACAGACCGTGAAAGCGCTGCGCAAGAACGTTACGGCCAAGTGCTATGGCGGGGATGCCAGTCGCAAGAAAAAGCTGCTGGAGAAGCAGAAGGCGGGTAAAAAACGCATGAAGCAGGTGGGTAACGTAGAGATACCGCAGTCAGCGTTCCTGGCTGTGCTCAAGGTGGACGGATAGCACGATGACCATAGATTTCCCACTGATCCTCGTGATCCTGGTGTTTGGCAGTGGCGGTATCTGGCTGCTGGATGCGTTGCTGTTCGCACCCAAGCGCCGACGGCAGCGGGATACGCTGCGTACCACCTTTCCCGGCTGGGCGCAGGAGGGCAGCCGCGACGCCCTGGCCTATGACGCGCAACTTGCCAGTACGGCTGCGGAGCCAGCGCTGGTGGAGTACTCCCGCTCCTTCTTTCCGGTCCTCTTCGTGGTCTTTGTGCTGCGCTCATTCATTGTCGAGCCGTTTCAGATCCCGTCCTCATCAATGGTGCCGACACTGGAAGTGGGGGACTATATTCTGGTCAACAAGTTCACCTACGGCCTGCGGCTGCCGGTGATCAGAACCAAGGTTATGGACCTGAACGAGCCCCAGCGCGGGGACGTCATGGTGTTTTTCCCGCCACACATGAATGACACCTACTACATCAAGCGCGTGATCGGCCTGCCCGGGGACACCGTCAGCTATCGCAACAAGCGTCTTTCGGTCAACGGTGAGCCTGTCGCGACGGAGAATCTCGCCGTATTGCCCGGCGCCGGAGCGCGCTTTCAGGTCAGCCAGGAATCATTGGGCGAGACTGCGCACCTGATGCAGGTAGACCAGCTGCGTCCTGCACGCGACTTCAGCGTTGTCGTCAAACCGGGCCACTATTTCATGATGGGTGACAATCGGGATAACAGCAGCGACAGCCGGGTCTGGGGTCAGGTCCCGGAACGGGATATAGTAGGCAAGGCCTTCGCGATCTGGATGCATTGGGACTCCCTGTTCAGTGTCCCCAGCTTCAGTCGCGTAGGGTCTATCCAATAAGTCAGCCAGCTCGCGGGGGTGGGTATGAAATTGCGTCACAAGCAATCGGGAATGTCGTTTCTGGGAATGCTCACGGTCGCCATCATGGTCGGGTTCTTCGTCATGTGCGGCCTGAAGATGGGGCCGAGCTACTTTGAGTACATGACGGTCAAGGACGTTGTGACGCGGGTAGCAAATGAACATAACCCCGATGTCGACACCATCGCCGATATACGCCGCAAGCTCGACAACCTGTTCAACACCAACCAGATATACGGGCTCAAACCGAGCGAAATCGATGTGTTTCGCAAGGACGGCAAGACCTGGATAGATGCCAATTACGAAGCACGCATCCCCCTGTTTGGCAAAATCGACGCGGTTATCCGCTTTGATGATCTGGAACTGCAGGCGGGCGCCGGGGACGGCTCCTGACCTTGCATGGATAAGCTGGCCCACCTGCAACGCCTGCTGGGGTATACCTTCAGCGATCCGGCGCTGTTACAGCTGGCTCTCACCCACCGCAGCGCATCGGGCACGAACAACGAGCGCCTGGAATTTCTCGGCGACTCCATCCTCAATCACGTCATCGCGGAAGCGCTGTATCGGCGTCTGCCCAAGGCACGGGAAGGAGACCTGAGCCGGTTGCGTGCCAGCCTGGTGAAAGGCGACACACTGGCCGAGGTGGGCCGGGAGCTGGAACTGGGCGAATACCTTCGGCTGGGGCTGGGCGAGCGCAAGAGCGGTGGGCACCAGCGCGGCTCCATCATCGCCGACGTGCTGGAGGCGGTGACTGGCGCTATTCTGCTTGACGGTGGGGTGGACGCCTGCCGTGAGTGCCTGTTGCGCTGGTTCGACAGCCGCCTGCAGGGGGTGCAGCCGGGGGCGGCGCGCAAGGACCATAAAACGCGGCTGCAGGAGTTCCTGCAGGGGCGGGGCCTGGCATTGCCCGCCTACGAACTGGTCGCCGTTGAAGGCGAAGACCACAACCAGCGGTTTCACATTCAATGCAGGCTGCCGGCGCCCGCTGGCGCATTCCCGGGTAGCGGGAGCAGCCGCCGCAAGGCCGAGCAGGCCGCCGCACAAGCCGCGCTGGAGGCGCTGTCTGATGTCTGATGCAACGCAGACGGCCTTGCGCTGTGGCTATGTGGCGATTGTAGGGCGGCCCAATGTGGGCAAGTCCACGCTGCTGAATCATCTTCTGGGACAGAAGATCAGCATTACCTCGCGCAAACCCCAGACAACCCGCAACCAGGTGTTGGGGATCAAAACCGAAGACGACTGCCAGATCATTTTTGTCGATACCCCGGGCCTGCACCAGGCCGAGGCGAGGGCCATCAACCGTTACATGAACCGAGCGGCGAGCAGTGCCATCCGCGATGTCGACGTGATTGTCATGGTGGTGGACCGCACGGCGTGGACAGACGAAGACGAGTGGGTGCTGCAGCGTGTCAGGCAGGCGGCGTTGCCAACGCTGCTGGTGGTGAACAAGGTTGACCTGCTGGAGAACAAACAGCTGCTGCTGCCCCACCTGCAGGCCCTCGCGGAAAAAATGCCGGAGGCCGCGATTGTGCCGCTGTCGGCGCTGCGCGGGCAGAATCTTGACGCGCTCGAAGGCGAAATCCGTCAGCGCTTGCCGCAGTCCACACATTTCTTTCCCGAAGACCAGATAACCGACCGCAGCCAGCGCTTTCTGGCGGCCGAGATGGTGCGCGAGAAGATCATGCGTCAGCTGGGTGACGAGTTGCCCTATGCCGTTGCAGTGGAGATCGAGGAGTTTCGGCAGGAGGGCGCAATTCTCAACATCTCGGCCCTGATCCTGGTCGAGCGCGACGGGCAGAAGCGCATTTTGATCGGTGAAGGCGGCAGTCGCCTGCGCAGTATTGGCACGGATGCGCGTCGTGACATGGAGCGCCTGTTCGACAGCAAAGTGATGCTGCGGCTGTGGGTGAAGGTGAAGTCGGGCTGGTCCGACGATGAGCGCGCCTTGCGCAGCCTCGGTTACGACGATCGCTGACGGGTGCCGCCAGCCCTATGCGCGTCTCCCTCCAGCCTGCCTACCTGTTGCACAGTCGCCCCTACCGCGACAGCAGTCTTCTGCTGGATATGTTCACCGCAGAGCACGGCCGTGTGGCGCTGATCGGACGCGGCGCCCAGCGCCGCAGCCGCGGGGGCAGCCAGGCATCCCTGCTGCAGCCCTTCAGGCCCTTGCTGGTCAGTTTTTCCGGTCGCGCCGAGCAGAAACCGTTGCTGGCAGTGGAGCCCGCCGGCGCCCTGCCGGCGCTGCGCGCTGAACGGCTGTTCAGCGGTCTGTATCTCAATGAATTACTGGTGCGACTGCTGCAGCGACACGACCCGCAACCCGAGCTGTTCGCGCTCTATGGCAACACCCTCGGCGGCCTGGCCTGCAACCCCTCAACGGAAGCCGACCTGCGCCGCTTCGAGTTTGGCCTGCTGGATGCGCTGGGTTACGGTTTCGATCCCGCCCATGACGGTCACAGCGGCCTGCCGGTAGAGCCGGGGCGCTGGTACCAGTACCAGGCCGAATTTGGCCTGGTCGCCTGTAGCGACGCAGTTGCGGCGCAGGGGACTCGTTTTGCCGGGGCCGATCTGCTGGGTATTGCCGCGGGGCAGTACGACGGTGAATACAGTATGGCGGCCAAACGCCTCTTGCGACAGGCCCTGGCCAGCCATTTGGGTGAGCGACCGCTGCACAGCCGCGAGCTTTTCCGCCAGTTTCGTCACGCCGGGCGTCAGCAGTGATTGCCCTGGGCACGGACATTCTTGAAATCGAACGCATTGCTGCCGTGGTGGAGCGGCTCGGAGACCGTTTCGTGCAGCGTATCCTCACCCCCGCTGAGCGCGCCGAGTACCACGCCAGCCAGCAGCCGGTGCGGCTGCTGGCCAAGCGGTTTGCGGCGAAGGAAGCGATAGCCAAGGCGCTGGGCACAGGGATCGGTCGCGGCGTCAGCTGGCAGGACATCGAGATACAGCACGACGCACAGGGCGCTCCGCTGGTGGTGCTCCATGGCGGGGCAGCCGAGGTCGTGAAGCGTCGCGGGGGCCATGGGGTGCTGCTCTCGCTGGCGGACGAGCAGGCCTATGTGGTGGCATTTGCCGCACTGCAGTGAGATGGCAGGCCGATCCGCCGCAGAACATGCCCGCGGCCGGGAAAATCGCTATACTGGCCCGCCACCCGGGTTACGGTGAATCATGTCCGACTATCCCACAATAGAGCAGTGCATCGGCAACACGCCGCTGGTGAGGCTGCAGCGTCTCCCCGGCGCGACCTCGAATACCCTGTTGGCCAAGCTGGAGGGCAATAACCCTGCGGGCTCGGTGAAAGACCGTCCGGCACTGAGCATGATCGCCGAGGCCGAGGCCCGCGGAGACATCCGCCCCGGTGATACGCTGATTGAAGCGACCAGCGGCAACACCGGCATTGCGCTGGCCATGGCGGCCGCGATTCGCGGTTACCGCTTGCTGCTGATCATGCCCGCGCACATGAGTAGCGAGCGCAAGCAGGCCATGTCCGCCTACGGCGCGGAGCTGATCGAGGTGACCCAGGCCGAGGGCATGGAGGGTGCGCGTGACCTCGCCCTGAAGATGGAAGCAGAGGGCAAGGGTCGCGTGCTGAACCAGTTTGGTAACCCGGACAATCCCCTGGCGCACTATCGTGGCACCGGCCCGGAAATCTGGCGCCAGACCTCAGGCACAGTCACGCACTTTATCGCATCCATGGGCACCACCGGCACCATCATGGGCGTGTCCGCATTTCTGAAGGCGCAGAACCCGGACATCCAGATCATTGGTCTGCAGCCCGTCGAAGGGTCGAGCATTCCCGGCATCCGTCGCTGGCCGCAGGCTTACCTGCCGGCAATTTTTGATGCGGCGCGTGTCGACCGGGTCATGGATATTTCGCAGCAGGAATCCGAGCACCACATGCGCCTCATGGCGCGGGAGGAGGGCATATTCTGCGGCGTATCTTCCGGCGGTGCCATCGCTGCGGCACTGAAAGTCTCCGCCGAAGTCGATAACGCGGTCATCGTCGCCATCGTCTGCGACCGCGGTGACCGCTACCTGTCCACGGGCGTTTTCGCCGCCTCCTGAGGCACGCTGCAGTATGGTTCGAGTCCGGGAGCAATCTCACCTTACACCCACTGGCGAGATAGATCTCGAGCGCTGGCTGGCACAGCTGCCGATACTGCATCGCGAGGATGACGAGAACCGCCTGCTCGAGGCCTGTCGCCTGGTGCGCAGCGCCAGTAGCCGGCCCGGGCGCGATCTGCCCGATTGGGCCCACGACCCGGACTGTTTTGCCGCGGGCCTGGATATCGCGCTGATTCTCGCGGAACTGCATGTGGGCACTGATTGCCTAGTGGCCGGCATTCTCTACCGCGCAGTGCGGGAAGAGCGCCTCCCGCTTGAGGATGTAGAACAGCGTTTCGGGGCCGGTGTCAGCCACCTGCTCAGCGGTGTGTTGCGCATGGCGGCCATCAGCGACCTGAAAACACAGATTGACTCGCCCGTACTCGGTCAGCCCCACGGCCAGAAAGACAATATCCGCAAGATGCTGGTGGCACTTGTGGACGATTTCCGCGTGGCATTGATCAAGCTGGCAGAGCGTACCTGCGCCATCCGCGCGGTGAAGAACGATGAGGAAGAGCGGCGCTGGCCGATCGCACGCGAAGTGTTCGATGTCTATGCCCCATTGGCACATCGGCTGGGTATCGGCCATCTCAAGTGGGAACTGGAGGACTTGTCGTTCCGCTACATCTACGGCGACGCCTACCGCAAGATTGCTCGCCTGCTGGACGGCAAGCGCCTCGAGCGTGATCGCTATATCGCCCGGGTGACGGAGGAGCTGACGCGCGTGCTCGGCGAGGCCGGGCTGCAATTCAATATCAGCGGTCGCGCCAAACACATCTACAGCATCTGGCGCAAAATGCAGCGCAAGGGTATTGGCTTTTCACAGGTCTACGACATTCGGGCCGTGCGCATTCTGGTGCCCGAAATCAAGGACTGTTACGCGACTTTGGGGCTGGTGCACGGGCTGTGGCGCAATATTCCCAATGAGTTTGATGACTACATCGCAAACCCCAAGGAAAATGGCTATCGCTCTCTGCACACGGCGGTAATCGGCCCCGAGGGGAAGATACTGGAAGTACAGATTCGCACCACCCAGATGCATGAAGAGTCCGAGTTGGGCGTCTGCGCACACTGGCGTTACAAGAAGTCGGATGTGCCGACGAACCTCGCGAGCAGCTACGAAGAGAAAATTGCCTGGCTGCGTCAGGTGCTGGACTGGAACGAGGTTATCGGCGACAGCGGTGACATGGTGGAGCAGTTCAGCTCGGATCTGGCGCAGGACCGCGTCTACGTATTCACGCCTAATGGCGACGTGGTAAACCTTGCGCATGGAGCCACACCGCTGGATTTTGCCTACCACGTGCACACTGAAATCGGCCACCGCTGTCGGGGCGCCAAGGTCAACGGCACCATTGTGCCCTTGACCTACACGCTGCAGACCGGGGAGCGGGTAGAGATCCTCACCAGCCGTCAGGGTGTGCCCAAACGTGACTGGCTACAGTCCGGTTTGGGCTACCTGCGCACCTCGCGGGCGCGGGCCAAGGTGCAGCAGTGGTTCAAGGCGCAAGCGCGCGAGGATAACGTGGATGCCGGCAGACACCTGCTGGAACGCGAGTTTCGTCGCCTGGCCCTGACCAGTGTGGATTACCGTCGCGTGGCTGATAAAGTGCATATGCCTACCGTTGACGATATGTACGCAGCCGTGGGTGCTGGCGATCTCGCCTACTCCACTGTGCTGAATGCGGCGCAGTCGCTGGTGGAAAAACGCGCGGAGCCGCAGCTGCAGGTGGCGCGACCGGGCAGCGATCCGCTCTCCCGCGGACAGATCCGTGTGCAGGGTGTTGGCAATCTGTTGACGCATATGGCCGGCTGCTGTAAGCCGCTGCCCGGAGATGCCATTACCGGTTTTATCACACGCATTCGCGGCGTCAGTATCCATCGCAGCGACTGCGCGCGCCTGCTCGGTCTGCAGGAGAGCGCTCCCGAGCGCGTGATCGAAGTGGCGTGGGGTGAGTCACCGCGCGAGAACTACGAAGTGGATGTCGCCATCGAGGCCTATGACAGACAGGGTCTGCTGCGTGATATCACCAACCTGTTTGCCAATGCGCGGATCAATGTCCTCGCCATCTCCACTCAGACCAACAAGAAAAAACACACTGCGACCATGCGCCTCACCGTGGAAGTGCCTGACCTTGGCGCCCTGTCCAAGCTGCTCGAGCGCATCAGCCGCCTGAGCAACGTGGTGTCCGTTGCCAGGGTGTCCGAGTGAGTCACGCCATGCCCGATACGCCCTACACTATTGCCGACCTGCTGCGTGTGATGCAGCGCCTGCGCGATCCCGATGGCGGCTGTCCCTGGGATTTGCGCCAGGATTTTCAGAGTATTGTCCCTTCGACGCTGGAAGAGTGTTACGAACTTGCCGCCGCTATTGAACAGGGCGACTACCCGCACGTCGCGGAAGAGCTGGGCGACGTGCTGTTTCAGGTGGTTTTCTATGCGCAATTGGGTCGCGAGCAGAGCCTGTTCTCTTTCGAGGAGATCGTGCACACACTGGTAGACAAGCTGTTGCGGCGCCATCCGCACGTCTTTGCCGACGGCGATATCGAAGGCCGTGTGGAAGCGCAGTGTGAGGTTGCCGAGGTGAAACGCAGCTGGGAAGCGATCAAGCGCGAGGAGCGCGCGGCACGCTCACAACGTGGTGTGCTGGATGATGTTCCGGTGGCACTGCCGGCCTTGCCGCGTGCACAGAAGCTGCAGAAGCGCGCTGCGCTGGTGGGCTTCGACTGGCCGGATGCTCGTGCGGTATTGGAAAAGCTCGACGAGGAGCGCAACGAACTGCGGGAGGCCATAACAACAGGCGATACGGCAGCGATTGCCGACGAGATGGGCGACCTGTTGTTTACCTGCGTGAACCTGGCGCGCCGGCTCGGCCTTGATGCCGAGAGCACACTGCGCCACGCATCCGCCAAATTCGAACGGCGTTTTCGCGTGATGGAGGCCGCGCTGGCGGAAGCGGATGGGCGCGGGCTTGCGGCGCTGACAACCAGTGAGCTCGAGGCGCTGTGGGTGGCGGCCAAGGCGCGCGATTAGGCCGTGCTGCCTGAGCGGGGCTGCTGAGGCGGGCTGCCCCGGCGGGGCTTGTGCAAAAACCTGCCCCTGTGTATGGTTAGGCCCCCCGTTTGTATGGCCAGATTGCTACGCTGCGCAGCGGCACGGGCCAGAGCTGCACGATAACCTCGAGGATTCACCTGCATGCGATTAATACTCCTTGGCGCTCCCGGCGCCGGTAAAGGCACCCAGGCACAGTTCATCACCGAAACCTGGGGTATTCCCCAAATTTCCACAGGGGATATGCTGCGGGCTGCGGTAAAAGCCCAAACCGAACTGGGAATTGCAGCGAAGGCGGTAATGGATGCAGGTGGACTGGTGTCGGATGACATTATCATCGGTCTGGTCAAGGAGCGCATCAAACAGCCGGATTGCGCCAATGGTTTCCTGTTCGACGGCTTTCCGCGCACCATTCCGCAGGCAGAAGCCATGGTCGACGCCGGCGTTGATATCGATCACGTAGTTGAAATCGCAGTGCAGGACGAGGAAATCGTCGCACGCCTGAGCGGTCGCCGCGTGCACCCCGCATCCGGTCGTGTGTACCACGTGCTGCACAATCCGCCACAGCGCGAAGGACTGGATGATGAAAGTGGCGAGCCGCTGGTGCAGCGTGATGATGACAAGGAAGAGACCATCCGCAAGCGTTTGCAGGTCTATCAGGAGCAGACGCGTCCGCTGGTGCAGTTCTACCAGTCCATGACGGGCCCGCGCGCACCCGCCTGCCATCGTGTGGAAGGTGTTGGCAGCGTCGAAGATATTCGTCGCAAAGTGTTCGCGGCATTGGGCCGCTGAGTATTTCCAGCCGTCGCGCTCGCACCCGGGCGCAACTCAAGCGCAGGTGAACGTGCTTTTTCTGCAGGCCCCGGCAATGTCACGTTCGCCGGTTTGCGGCTGCGTGACAAATGTGCAGTTGTAAGCGCAGTTGAATATTGCTATTTTGCGAGCAACTCTGGAAACACCAACAGTTGGAGAGATCGCGTATGGCAACGGCCAAAGGCAAGGCGAAAGCAAAGACCGGCACACGTAAAGCGCCGGTGAAAAAGGCGCCACGCAAGAAGGCGGCTGTCGCCACCGCCAAGAAATCATCAACCGCAGCCGCCGCCGAGAAGCGCGCGCGTGACGCGCTGGCGAAACTGCAGGCCACTGTAGAGTCGGAAAAGAAAGCCCTTGCCGAGGCGCGCGCGAAATTGAAAGCCGCGCGCAGCGACGCGGACGCACGCGCACGCAAAGCCGCAAGCAAGACCGTGGATCGGGTCAACTCCCGCCTCGACAGTGCGCGCAGCAAGCTTGATGGCATGCGCCAGCGCGTGAAGGAACTGGTTGCCGAGGCGCAGCTGGCGGCGCACCGCGTTGCGGCCGAGGAGCGTATTCTGGCCAAGAAGGCAGAGCTTGCCGCCAAGGCTGAAGCGGACAAGGCGCGCGCGCTGGCCAGGCACGCCCGTCAGTGGAGCAAAGAGCGCGCCAAGGCTGATGCCGAGAAACTCTCGGCGCTGGAAAAGAAAGTCCTGGGCCAGTTGCGCGCAGCAGAGAAAAAAGCCGAGGCCGCTGCCAAGGCCGCGTTCGGCAAAGCCCGCAGTGGACGCAAGTCGGTGGCATCCGGTGTGGATTCAGCGCTGTCTCGCGCCGGCAAACCGAGCACCAGGAAGGCGGCAGCAAAGCCCAGCGCGAAGCAGTCTGCCGCTGCCAGCGCCAAACCCAAGAAAACCAAGGCCGCGGCGAGCAAGCCAAAGGCCGCCAAAGCCCAGACCAAGACGAAAGCCAAGGCCAAGGCTGCCCCCAAAAAGGCGGCTACCGCAAAGCGTAAGGCAGCAGCCAAAAAGCAGGCCTGAGGCCACCTCCGCAACACAGCCCCGCAGCGGTAGCCCGCTGCGGTTTTTTTTTTGCCTGTAAGCGGCTCGCCTCAGTCGAAAGCCTCGGGCGTATTGCAGTTGAGAAAGTCAGCACCGCTGAATTCGACTGTGACGGTATGTTGTGACGCGTACCATCCCTGCACCGATCGACCTCCGGATCCCAGGTAGTCCGGGAGCCCAGCCAGTACCCGACGCCGCAGGACGGCGTGCAGGTAGTGCGCGTCTCCCGCTGCTGAAGCGTAGGCGATGTCAGCCTCAGGCGAGGCCTCCAGTGCACGCAGCAGACGCTCGCCCAGGTCCAGGGGCAGAAGGGGGGTGTCGCAGGGCGTCACGAGTAGCAGCGATGAGCTGATATCGGGCAGTGAGCGCAAGCCGGCGAGGGGCCCGAACGCCTCCGTAAGGTCGCTGAAAACCCGGTCTGCATAGCGAATATAGTCGTCCCTGTTACGATTGCAGTTGATCCACAGCTCACCCACCTGCGGACGCAGGCGTGCGGCGACCTGTGCAACCAGTGGCTGTCCGCGCCAGTGCAGCAGTCCCTTGTCCCGGCCGCCCAGGCGTCGCCCGGCACCACCCGCCAGAATCACGCCGGTGAGGCGCGTATTGCCCTGCACATTATTCAACCGTTTCACGCTCTCCCAGGTTCAGGCCACTCGCTTGCTGTGAGATAATCGCACAATACAGGGGCTGCGTGCGCGCGGCCTGTGCTGTCACCTGTCTCGTGTAGCGAATCCATGACAAGTATTCTCGCGATTGATACCTCGACCGACGCCTGCTCCGTTGCACTGTCGGGCAGCAACACCGTGCGTGTTTTACTGGAGCATGCGCCGCGCCGCCACAACCAGCTCCTGCTGGGTATGCTGCGTGAACTGTTGCCGCAAGGGCCTGGTAATCTCGACGCCGTGGCCTATGGTTCTGGCCCCGGCTCCTTCACCGGCCTGCGCATTACGGCCAGCGCCGCTCAGGGCATTTGTTACGCCGCGCAATTGCCCGCCCTGCCGGTGTCCACGCTCGCCGCGCAGGTGCAGTCTGCCATTCGCCTCGGGCTGGCAGGCGAGGGTGACTGGGTATTGAGCACCCTGGATGCGCACATCGGCGAGCTTTACTGGGGACTGTACCGGGTTGTTGATGGTTTGCCCCAAGCGGCGTCCGCGGCGTCAGCCTGCCACCCCGGGGAATTGGTTCTTCCCGTGAAGGAGTCGCTGGTCGCGGTGGGCAGTGGCCTGCATTATCTCGAGCAGATGCCTGGCAACTGCCGGGATCTGTTCAGCACCGTCCACGGTGAGTTACTGCCGAGTGCCGAGGACATTCTGCCACTTGCCCAGCGCGCCTTTCTGGCCGGGGAATGGCAGCGCGCCGAGGCGGTTTGCCCGGTCTATGTACGCGACGAGGTGCGCTGGAAGAAGCTCGCCGAGCAGGGGCCACGCGGCTGATGGATGTGCTACAGGCCATGTTCCTCGCTTTCCTGCAGGGCGTTACCGAGTTCCTGCCCATCTCCAGTTCCGCACACCTGGTCATTCCCTCGCTGGTTCTGGGCTGGCAGGATGAGGGCCTGACCTTTGACGTTGCGGTGCACGTGGGCACCCTGCTTGCCGTGGTGTTGTATTACCGGCGTGATCTGTGCGCCATGGCCGGCAGCTGCCTCGGGCTGCTGCAGGGTCGGGGCAGGAACGAGGACACGCGCCTGGTGCTGTATCTGGCACTTGCCACGGTGCCCGTCTGCGTGGTCGGTTTCCTCGCAGACGACGTCATCGAATCACAGCTGCGCACGTTGCCCGTCATTGCGACGACCACGCTGCTGTTCGGCCTGCTTCTGGGGCTGGCGGATCGACATGCCCGGCATGCCGCGTCCTTCGCGACCCTCACCCTGGGTATCGCTCTGGCCATCGGGCTGGCACAGGCGCTGGCGCCCGTGCCCGGTGTATCGCGCTCGGGAGTGACGTTGACGGCGGGCCTGTTACTGGGCCTGGATCGCGGCACGGCGGCCCGCTTTGCTTTCCTGCTTTCGATACCTGTCATTGCCGGTGCCGGATTATTGAAGGGCGTACAACTGGTGCAGGCGAGTGCTGCGGTAGACTGGGTGCTGATGCTCTCTGCTGCCCTGTTGGCGGCCGTCACCGCCTACGCCTGTATCGGCCTGTTCCTGCGTCTGCTGGAACGGGTAGGCCTGATGCCCTTCGTGTACTACCGCATTGCTCTGGCTGCGGTGCTGTACGCGCTGTGGCTGTTTTAACGTTGTTTCCGGGAGGCGCAGTACCCATGCATGTCGATCAGTTCAACCGCGAGCTGCTGGCCTTTCTCGCTGCCGCCAGCACGCCATTTCATGCGGTCAGCGCGTTGGTGAGCCGCTTGCAGTCTGCGGGGTTCCGCGCGCTGCAGTCAGACCAGTCCTGGTCGCTGGAGCCGGGGGGGCGCTACTACCTGACGCGCAACGATAGCTCCATTGTCGCCTTTACCGTCGGTTCCGAGGCGGCTCCCGAGGGCGGCATGCGCATGGTAGGTGCGCATACCGACAGCCCCTGCCTGATGGTCAAGCCCGCTCCGGAGAAGCGGCGGGCGGGATACTTCCAGCTGGGCGTGGAGGTCTACGGCGGTGCCTTGCTCAACCCCTGGTTCGACCGTGATCTGTCGCTCGCGGGGCGGGTCAGCTATGCCGATCAGGCGGGTGCATTGCGTACCGCCACGGTGGATTTCCGTCGTCCGCTGGCGGTAATCCCCAGTCTTGCCATCCATCTCGACCGGGAGGCCAACCAGTCGCGCAGCATCAACCCGCAGACAGATATCCTGCCGGTACTGGCCCTGCAGGCAGAGCCGGGCACGCCGTCGTTTCGCGAACTCCTGCGCGATCGCCTGCTGATGGAGCAGCCGGACTGTGCTGTACGGGAAGTACTGGACTACGAGCTCTGCTTTTACGATACACAGCCTCCGGCGCTGGTGGGATTGCACGAGGAGTTCATCGCCTCGGCCCGCCTCGACAATCTGCTGAGTTGTTTTACCGGGCTGCAGTCACTGCTGGCGGCAGACGGACGTCAGAGCTGTCTGCTGGTTTGCAATGATCACGAGGAAGTGGGCAGCCTGTCCACCTCGGGAGCCCAGGGTCCGCTGCTGCTCTCCACGCTGCGGCGGCTGGTGCCTGACGAGGTGACGCTGGCGCAATTGGTGGCAAACTCGCTGATGATTTCCGCAGACAACGCCCACGGCATCCACCCAAACTATGCCGACAAGCACGACGATAACCACGGCCCGCTGCTGAATGCCGGCCCGGTCATCAAGATTAACGCCAACCAGCGCTACGCCACCAATGCAGAGACGGCGGGTCTGTTTCGCCTGCTGGCGAAGGAGGAGGGCGTGGCGGTGCAGAGCTTTGTGGTCCGCTCGGACATGGGCTGCGGCAGTACCATTGGCCCGATTACCGCCGGTGGCACGGGTATCCGCACGCTGGATATCGGTGTCCCCACGTTCGCCATGCACTCGGTTCGTGAACTGGCCGGGCGCGACGACGCCGCGCAGCTGTGTCGGGTTTTGCAGCGCTTCTACAACCACCCCGGCAGGCTGACGCCAGCCTGAGCTCGCTCCCCGGCTGCCGTGCGCGTAGCCACTGCCGGGTGCACAGGATAAACTGGCGGCCGCAGCTGTTTGGCCGTCAATGTACAGGATATTCATGACAACACAACGAGTTCTCACCGGCATCACCACCACCGGGACGCCGCATCTGGGCAATTTTGTCGGGGCGATACGCCCGGCGATTGCCGCCTCACAGGACCCGGCGACAGAGTCCTTTCTGTTCCTTGCCGACTACCATGCCCTGATCAAGTGTCAGGACCCGGCCCAGGTGCGTCAGTCCAGCAAGGAAATTGCCGCCACCTGGCTGGCGCTTGGGCTTGATACCGAGCGGGCTGTGTTCTATCGCCAGTCGGATATCCCGGAAATCACCGAGCTGACCTGGATTCTGTGCTGCAACGCGGCCAAAGGGCTGATGAACCGCGCGCATGCCTACAAGGCTGCGACCCAGGCCAACGAGGAGGCGGGTGAGGACCCGGATTTTGGCGTTACCATGGGGCTGTTCAGCTACCCGGTGTTGATGGCGGCGGATATCCTCATGTTCGGTGCGCATCGGGTACCTGTCGGTCGCGACCAGATCCAGCACGTGGAGATGGCGCGGGATATCGCCCAGCGTTTCAATCACCATTTTGCCCCGCTGTTCACGCTTCCCGAGGCCGTGGTTGAAGAGCATGTCGCGGTCCTGCAGGGCCTGGATGGTCGCAAGATGAGTAAAAGCTACCAGAATACGATTCCGCTGTTTCTCCCGGAAAAGCAGCTGCGCAAGGCGATCAACAAGATCAAGACCAACCTGTTGGAGCCCGGCGAGCCTAAGGACCCTGACGATTCAACCGTGTTCCAGATTTGGTCCGCGTTTGCCTCAGCGGAGGAGACCGCGCGTATGCGGGCCGACTTTGAAGCGGGTATCGCCTGGGGCGAAGCCAAGCGGCAGCTGTTCGAACTGGTGAATGCGACACTGGCGCCGGCGCGCGAGCGCTACGAGGCCCTGCTCGGCGACCCCGGGCATATCGAGTCTGTCCTGCAGCGGGGTGCCGAGCGCGCGCGGGCCTTCAGCGTACCGTTGCTGGCGCAGGTGCGCGAGGCCGTAGGCATCAGCGCGATGCGCTGATGCCGGTCATACGCCCCAGTTGTAGCGCAGCTCCATGAATACCCCGCGTGGCCGGCCCACGAAGTAGCGGTAGTTGCCAAAACCGACATCCGCACGCTCCGCATACTCTTCATCCAGCAGGTTGGTCACCCGCAATGTGGCGCCGAGGTTGCGGGTCAGGGGCGCGCTCAGGCGCACGTTAAGCAGTGAGTGCCCCTCGTATTCGAAGGCGTTTTCCGGCTCGAGGTAATACTCGTCCATGTACACCCATTCCAGTTCCGCCACCGGTGTGCTGCCGTGTCGCGCGGCGAACTCCCAGCCAATTCGCGCACTGCCGAACAGGCGCGGCGCGGTGTCGATGTCGTTGCCGTCAATGGATTCATTCACGCCCAGCGGCAGCGCATCGTTGGCATAGCGATGGCGTGCGGCCGTGGCGTCGAGGCGTGCATACCATGCATCCTGGCTGCGGTAGTCGAGGCTGATTTCCAGCCCCGTGTGCTCGGTGCGAGCACCGCTGACATTACGGCGGTCCGCGTCCTGGAAAATGACCTCGTCCTTGTTCATGTGGTACAGCGACAGGTCGTAGCCGAAACCGGCGCCGTTGTCGCCGCGCAGACCGATTTCGATATTGTCCATCACCTCCGAGTCGAGGTCGGCGACCGACTGGCCTGACTGCAGACGGTACAACTCGCTGGTATCCGGTGCCCGGAAGCCGTTGGCGGCGCGCAGGTAAACGCTGTGGCCGGGGCGCAGGAGGTAGCTGGCCCCCGCGTTGACGGACCAGTCAGTGAAGCTGTCGGTGCGGTCGGCAACCCTGAAGAACCGGCAGGCGGTCGCTTCCGGCGCACAGACGGAGCCTGCGGGGCCGCGATTGTCGTAGTCGTAATGCGTGTACTCCACGCGCAGGCCACCATCCAGCGTCCAGCGCTCGGACAGCGCATAGTTCAGCTGGCTCCAGGCGGCGCCGACACTGGCGTCCACGGTGTAGTCGTAATGCACGCCCTGCGGCTGGTTGGGGCTGAAGGGCTGGTCCTGCACCTCCTGCAGGGAACCCTCGGTGATCTCCAGGTCCACGCCGCCCACCCAACTCAGATTACCCTGCTCGCCGTGCAGCGCGGTTCTCAGGCCGAGTGATTCGTGAGCGTTGGTTTCCACGGGCTGCCAGGGAAGGAAATGCTGCAGGAATTCCATCCGGTTGCGGCGCAGGTAGGGGGTGATGCTGAGCTGCATGTCTGGCCCGATGTTTCTGCTGGCCTCACTGTAGAGGCGCAGAGACCAGGCGTCCCGGTAGGCTTCCGGGTTGGGGTTGCTGCGGCGCAGATCATCGTCCTTGTAGGCCTCGAAGCCCTGGATGAACCCTGCCGTCTCCTGGTTCAGGTTGGCTCCATCCAGCACCGTACGGATGTTCCAGATGTCACCCGCGTAGTCGTGGCGCAGCGTGAGTTTCTCCTGGTCGTAACCCGAATCGTCCTGGTAGCCACCGTCGGTAGCAACGTTGCCGCGCAGGCTGAAGGCGTGTCGCCCCGCGGCGTGGTTGAGGCTGAGCTTTGTCCGGTAGTAATCGTCCGGCCCGGCTTCCACGGCAAGTTGCTGTCCTGCCGCAGGATCAGGCGCCGCGCTGAGTACATTGATGACACCGTGCATGGCGTTGGAGCCATAGCTGGCCCCTGCCGGCCCCTTGATCACTTCGATGCGGCCGGCCTGTTCAATGTTCGCGTCGAACAACTGGTTGACGTTGCAGAAACCGGGCGCGCGCAGGCTGATGCCATCCGCGGCCATGAAGAACGAGCCACAGCCGCCGGCCCCCGTCAGCACCGGGGAGCGCAGCGCGGTGAGGCTTTCCTGGCCGTTGCCTCGGCTGATCCAGGCGCCGGGCACCTGCTGCATGATTTCGTTGGGGTGCGTGTGGCCGATCAGGGTCAGCGCTTCATCGTTGATGACCGACCAGGCCAGCGGCAATCGGCTGGCATCTTCACTGATGCGCTTGGCGCTGACGATGACCTGTTCCAGGACGGGCTCACTGCTGGCTGTTGCAGCATAGAGGGCTGCGGCCAGGGCGCCCGCCAGTGTTCTGTTGACGTGCATGGCTTATCCTGCGGCGATAATGTTGGGGTTGTTGCGCGGTGAGTCGTCGTTGTCGCGGTTCTGCACTGCCTGCGCAATGCGCTGGAAGGGCACCCGCAGCATGGTTTTCAGCTCATCGCTGGCACCGCCTTCCTCCAGCGCCTGTTCCATGCACCAGAGCCATTGCTCGGTCATTTTCGGGCCGATATGGAAAGGGGCGTGGGGCTCGGTCAGGCAGACACCGCCGTGCTTTTCGGCATAGCGCGGGGGGCCTCCCATCCAGCCTGTCAGATAGTCGGTGAGCCGCTCGGTGACAGGGCCGAGGTCGTCGGCGTGCATGGCGCGGAGTTCCCGCACCTCGGGTCTGCTGTCCATGATGCGGTAGAAATCCTCACACAGGCGTCGTATGCCGGCGTCGCCGAGGATCGCATAGGGTGTGTTGGGTGTGCTCATAGTCGCGATGTGGGTAGTGGCTTTGTGAGGGACGCAGTGTACGCGTCGGGGCGCAGAAAGTCCTCCCCGCGCGGGAGGCTGGCTGCGCGATAAAAGCTCGGGATTATAGCAAATCGGTCATCGATACGCCGAAGCCGATGCGGCTCTGGTGCAGGTTGTAGTCGATCAGGCTCTCTCCGTAGCCGTTGAAATACTGCACGTAGCCCTTGAAACGGCGATTGACCGGAAAAGTCCACTCCAACTGCACCGAGCCACGATTATCTGCCTGCAGGTTGTTGCGTACCTGAACCGCGAACTCGTGCTGCTCCCACTTCCAGATGCCGGTGAGGTCGCCGTAGCCCAGGTAGTCCTCGATATCGGGGTTGTCGTCGCTGCCGCTGCTTTCCGGGATCCGGTACCAGCCGCGCAGGTTCAATGTCATGCGGCGACGCTCGAAGGCGGCGCCCGCGACGATGCGGTTCCAGCTGCGTGAGAGATCACCGCCCTGGCCGTTGGACTCATGGACGAAGCCGACGTCCCAGAGGGTGTTGGTAAAACCCCAGAATCGCCAGTTGTTGGCGAAGGACAGGGATACCTCCGGCTGGTAGTTGGTTTCGCGAAACGGCGATGACTCGTTGTACACCTGCCACCAGTTGCGTTGCGTGTACCCCACCCACAGGTGGTTGTTGCGCCCCAGGATGTTCTCCCAGGCGATGGTTTTCAGGCTCAGCTGGAACTTGGCCTCCAGCCGGTCCATCGGCTCGTCCGGCTGCTGCAGGGCCCAGGCCTCGCGGTTCAGTGTGTCGGCGTAGGTGAGTGGCAGCAGGTAATTGCGGTGATGGGGGGTAATCACCCAGGCGTTGCCCGTGAGCTCAGCTTCCTCGGCGATGCGCTTGCCGAATAGCAGCTCCTCCTCGGCCAGGTTGACCGGTTCGACGGCTTCTTCATCGAGCGTGTCGTCCTCATCCGCTCCCCATCCCAGCGACGACTCGGCCGTGTTGGGCGTGCCCGGGGCACTGCGTCCGGCCGCAGTGTCGTAACAGGCGAGGCGAGCCTGGTCGTCGCTGATGCTGACGCAATTTTCCGCCAGTGCGGAAGGGGCGGCCGACAGGCTGAGCAGCAGAAGGAGGGCGTAGCAAGGCTTCTTCATCAGATCCGGGGTAGTCCGTTTATCATCGCGTAGTCTAACGGAACCGTGTCCGCAGTGACAGGCAAGGTGCCCCGGCCGGCCCGGCTCTGTTAGAATCGCCCCTCGCGTGGAACCGCCTGCACGGCGGTTCTGTCATTACATCGCGCTTTGTCGGAGCGCCCTACGGGAATCTGCCATGAGCCTTGCCCACACTGTGCTGGCGGTGAACAACGACCTTCCACTGCGTGTGGGTGCCCCCGTGCATTCCGGCAAGGTGCGCTCCGTGTACTGGCTTACCGCCGGGGACAGCGCACGGCTGATCCGCGAGCGGGCTTATCCGGTCGCCGCCGACACGCCGCTGGCGGTGATGGTTATCAGCGACCGTATTTCGGCCTTCGAATGCATCTGGGAGGGCGAGGAGGGCCTCGCCGGCGTGCCGGGCAAGGGTGCGGCGCTGAACGCGATCTCCAACCACTGGTTCCAGCGCTTCAGGGAGCAGGGGCTGGCGCCCAGTCATATTCTCGAAACACCGCATCCGCTGGTCTGGATTGTGCAGAAAGCGCGGCCGGTAATGATTGAGGCGATCGCCCGGCAATACATCACCGGATCCATGTGGCGCGCCTACAGCAAGGGCGAGCGCGAATTCTGCGGTCTGCGCCTGCCCGACGGTCTGCAGCGCGACCAGAAACTGCCTGATCTGCTGGTGACACCGTCCACCAAGGGTATTCTGCGCGGCATCCCCGGAGTGCCCGAACAGGACGATGTGAACATCGCCAGGGCCGCACTGGTAGACCACTTCAGCGCGTTCGGGTTTCGTTCAGCGGGGGATGTCAGCCATTACGAAACGCTGTTGCGTGCCGGTTTTAACGTCATCAGCAGTGAGCTGGCCGCGCTCGACCAGATTTTCGTCGATACAAAATTCGAGTTCGGCTATGTGACCAACGCCGCCGGCGAACAGCAGATGATTTACATGGATGAGGTGGGAACCCCCGATTCCTCGCGCATCTGGGACGGCCCTGCCTGGCGCGACGGGCGGGTTGTGGAAAATTCCAAGGAAGGGTTTCGCCAGCTGTTGCTGAACCACTTCCCTGACCCCGATATTCTGTTGAACAAGGACCGCATGCCGGAGCGCCTCGCACTGGCCCGCGATACGCGCCTGCCGGCCGACGTCTTCCAGCAGGTTTCCGCCACCTATACCGGGCTCGCGGAGAAAATCACCGGCCAGCCCTTGCCCCGTAGTGATGATCCCCGCCGCGAGATCCTGGACATTCTCGGTGGTGAGTTCGGGCTGTTGGCCTGAGCCGACCCCGTGCTCACCGATCCTGCGTTTTACCTCGTCAGTGTTCCCGCGGTGATGCTCTATGGCATCGCCAAGGGCGGTTTTGGCGGTGCTGTGGCGATCCTCGCAGTGCCGCTGATGGCGCTGGTCATGTCGCCGACCCAGGCGGCGGCGATTCTGCTGCCCATCCTGGTGGTAATGGACGCGGTGGTGGTGCGGACGTACTGGGGCGTGTTCGATCGCCGCGCGCTGCAGCTGCTGCTGCCCGGTGCGTTGGTGGGAATTGGTCTTGGCTTTCTCACCGCGGGTGCCATGGACGACAACTACATGCGTGTGCTGGTGGGCCTGATTTCCACGCTGTTCGGTGCACAGCAGCTACTGGGCTTTGCTGCACGGGCCAGCCAGCGCCATCGCGCCGCTCCCGCCGCGCTGTTCGGCACCCTCGCGGGTTTCACCAGCTTCAGCATCCACGCAGGTGGCCCGCCACTGACCATGTACCTGCTGCCCAAGGGCCTGCCGCCGCTGGTCTTCGCCGGTACCGCCGGCCTGTTTTTCGCCGTCGTCAACCTGGTGAAACTGCTGCCTTACTACTGGCTGGGGCAGTTCACCCTCGACAATCTGCTCTACTCACTCATTCTGGTGCCCCTGGCGCCCCTCGGCGTGCGGCTGGGGCACGCGCTGGTGAAGCGCTCGCCTGCCGGGTTCTACTATCGGGTGATCAGTTTTTTCCTCGTGGTGCTGGGCGTGAAGCTCCTCTGGGACGGCGTGTCCGGGCTGCTCGCCTGACCGATGAAACGGTGGTATACCGCTCGCGGATTGCCTATAGTTCGGGCAGTGACCGATGACTGAAAAGGAGAGATCCATGTCTCAACCCATGACAGCTTTAATCCTGCTGGCCTGCGCCATGGTTGCGGGCTGCGCGACGTCGCCCGAGGTAACCGACGATGGCCTGGCCCGTGTAGACGGCTACCGCTTTGCCGATGTGTATGTACGCCCGGGCGCCGACCTTGCGCACTACCAGCACGTGGAGGTGGACGATTGCGAAGTGGCCTTTCGCCGGAACTGGCTGCGTGACCAGAACCAGAACAGCCGTAGCGTGACCACGCGCATCAGCCAGGAGGATGCAGACCGTATTCGCGGCGATGTCGCCACTGCCTGTGACGAGGAGTTCCGCGCCGCTCTGACCAAGCCACCGGCCTATTCGCTGGTCGATACGCCGCCGGAAGGTGAGGACACCCTGGTGCTGAAGCCGGCCATTGTAAACCTGGATATCAACGCGCCAGACGTGCAGTCCGCCGCCCGCACCCGCAGCTACACCACCTCGGCCGGCGAAATGACGCTGGTGCTGGAGATGGTCGATGGTGTGACCGGTGAAGTGCAGGCGCGTGTTGTCGATCGTCGCCGGGGTATCGATCAGGGGACGCTGCAATGGACCAGCAGCGTGACCAACCGGGCGGAATTCAATCGCATTCTGCGGCGCTGGGCCGATTTGCTGCGTGACGGTTTCGACCGCGTGCGCGACGGGTCCGCTGCGGCTGGATAAGGGGTAGAGACCATGAGAATCGTTGAGGTCACGCCGCAGGTCGCGGTGTCCGAGCAGCTCAATCTGGAGGACGTACCGACAATCGCGGCAGCGGGGTACCGGGTGCTGGTGAATAATCGTCCCGACGGCGAGGCCCCCGGCCAGCCAAGCTCGGCCGAATTTGCCGCCGCTGCCGCGGCGAGTGGCCTCGACTACGTGTATTACCCGGTGAACGGGATGAACTTCCCCGGTCCCGACCTGGCGCGGCTGGCGGCGACTTTCGACAGCGCCAGTGGTCCCGTGCTGGCGTTCTGCCGCAGCGGCACCCGCTCCATCAACCTGTGGCTGGCGACTCGCCCAGCGGAAGACTTCCCGCAGGCGGTGCAGCGCGCCCGCAGCCTCGGCTACGACCTGTCCATGGTCGGGCAGCGCTGAACGCTGTGAACACCGGTCACGAGCAGGCGTCGCAGGCAACGGCGGCGCCCGCTCGCCCTGCGAGCACCGTGGTACTGCTGCGCGACGGTCCCGATGGGCTGGAAACACTACTGCTCAAGCGCAACAAGGCCCTGTTGTTTGCCGGAGGGTACTGGGTGTTTCCCGGCGGTGCACTGGAAGCCGGTGACCTGCAGCAGGCGGCTGGCGACGAAGAGCGTGCCACACGCATCGCGGCGGCGCGGGAGGCGGAGGAAGAGGCGGGGCTGCGACCCTCGCCGGAGGATATGGTGCTCATCAGCCACTGGACCACGCCGGTGGTCGAGCCCAAGCGGTTTTCCACCTGGATCTATGCCGCGCCGGTGGCGGCCGACGCCGAGGCCAGAATCGATGGCAGCGAGATTCATGCAGCGCGCTGGCTCGCGGTGGCGCAGGCGGTACGGGAGCACGATGCCGGTGAACTCGGCGTATTGCCGCCAACCTACATCACCCTCTGTGACCTGGCGCGCTATGCCAGCGTCGAGGAACTGTTGCGCATTGAGCGTTCGCGGCCACCGCAGTCGGTGTTTCCGCGCTTCTGTCATGCCGACGGGCAGGTTTTTGTCATGTTCCGCGGCGACGCGGGCTATGAGAGCGGCGATGGCAGCTACCCCGGCGCCCGTCACCGTGCAGTGCTTGAAGACAAGCGCTGGCGCTACGTTTACGAGGACGTGGCGGCCGAGTATCCCTGCCTGATTGGTCCCTGAAGCGTCGTGAGTGAGTCCCTGGACAAAGGCAAACGTGGCGGCGCGGGATTCCCGCTCTGGGACTGGCCCACGCGCCTGTTTCACTGGTCGCTCCCCGTGCTCCTGCCCCTGGCGTGGTGGACTGCGGAAGAAGGCCAGATGGAGCGGCATCAGTGGGTGGGTTATACCCTGCTGGTACTGGTGGTGTTTCGCATCGGCTGGGGCCTGATTGGCAGCCGCCATTCCCGCTTCACGGATTTCCTGCGCGGGCCACGCACGGTGCTGGGGTATCTCCGCGGGCGGATACCGGCGGGCCCGGGTCACAACCCACTGGGTGGATGGTCGGTCGTGGTGCTGCTCACGCTGTTACTGGCCCAGGCCGTTAGCGGGCTGTTCAACAGTGACCGGATTCTGTTTGACGGACCGCTGTATTATGCGGTGGATAGCAGCACCCGGGATTTTCTCGGTGTGGTGCATGAATGGGCGTTCAATGCCTTGCTGGCGATGGTCGCGGTGCACCTGCTGGCCGTGGGCTGGCATCAGTGGCGTCTGGGCGAAAAGTTGTTGCAGGCCATGTGGCTGGGGCGCGCGCGAGGCAGGGAAGGGGAAGCGCCCGTGGTCGGCTGGTGGCGGGCGCTGCTGTTGCTTGCTGCGGTCAGCGGCCTGTTCTGGTGGATACTGCAACAGGCACCGCCGCCGCCGCGGATGTGGTAGGGACGGGCCCGATCAGTACAGGTAGTCTTTCGACTTGTATTCGTCGTGGCAGGCCTTGCAGGTCTGGCCGACTGCGCCGACCTGCTGTGCGATTGCCGCTCGATCACCCCCTTTCACGGCAACGCCCAGGTCCTTGGCAGCGGCCTGCATGTCACTGAGTTTCTGCGCGAAGTCGTCGCGGTTTTCCCAGATTTCCGGTTTTGCACGGGTGGTGCCCTTGTCGGAACCATCGGGGAAGCCGCGCAGCAGGTTCAGCGAAGCGACCGCATTGAAATCATCGGCAAAGCCCTGCAGCTGTTCCTGGTTCCAGGGCATCTCGCCCTTCACCATGGCGCCCATGGGTCCGAAGTTGGCCCCCAGCAGCGCAAAATAGGACTGCCGGTAGGACTGGTGAAATTCATTCTCGTCGAGGTGCGACAACGCTAGGGGCGACAGTGCCAGGGCGGCAACCGAGACCAGTGCGGCAACAGGCTTCAGGACGGATTTGCTCATGGTGCGCTCTCTTGTTAGCAGGACGTCAGCCCATCCTATAGGGCCTTGCCACCTGCTGGCAAGCAGGCGCCGCGCTCGATTCCGCTGCCGAGGCCAAGGGCGCCGGCCAACTTTTTGAACCTGCCTTGTGTTACGGGGGCGACCACGGCGGAAAAGGCCGCGCAGTGGGCTACCATGGGCGATGCATTGGTACGAGGTATGGCATGAGCGCTCAGCAGTGGGATTACAGTTTTGATGTGGTTGTGGTGGGATCCGGAAATGGCGGGCTCACGGCAGCGCTTTGCAGTTATGAGATGGGCACGCGCGATGTGCTGGTGGTGGAAAAGTCCGACCTGTACGGTGGCACCAGCTCCATTTCCGGGGGCGGTGTCTGGATTCCCTGTAACCGCTACGCACGGCAAGCCGGTGCCGAGGATTCGCTGGAAAATGCACGCACCTACCTGCGTCAGCTGATTACCGAGGAGGAGGTGCCGGATTACCAGCTGGATGCCTTCCTCGAGAATGGCCCGAAAATGGTGGATTTTCTGCACGAGCGCACACGCGTGCGCTACGTGACGCTCGAGCACTACCCGGATTACTACACCAACCTCGAGGGCGCGATGGTGGGACACCGCTCCATGGAACCGGAGACCTTTCCGGCCAGTGAGCTGGGTGAGGAATGGCGCCGCCTGCGGCGCACCCACCCGATGATGCACCTCGGGGGGCTGATCGGCTTTACCCAGGTGGAAGCCGCGCTGTTGATCGGCCAGCAGCCCGGCTGGTGGAAAACCGCGCTGAAGCTGGTGGCTGCCTACGTCGCCGATATTCCCTGGCGCCTGAAGGACAAGTATCACCGTCGCCTCGCCACCGGCTGTGCCGGCGTGGCGCGCCTGCGCGCCTCGATGCAGGATCGGGATATTCCGCTCTGGCTGAGCACCCCCATGCGCCGGGTCATCGATGAGGACGGCGTGGTCACGGGTATCGAAGTCACCCGCAACGGTGAAACCCTGCGCATACAGGCGCGCAAAGGCGTGATACTGGCTGCCGGTGGCTTCGAACACAACCAGGCCATGCGTGAACAGTACCTGCCCAAACCCACGGACCACCGCTGGAGTGCGGGTACCCTCGACAACACCGGTGATGCCATCCTCGAAGGCCAGCGGCTGGGCGCGAAAATGCACCGCCTTGATGAGGCCTGGTGGTGCAACACCATCTCCGTGCCGGGCGAAACCATCCCGCGCCTGAGTATCATGGAGAAGTCGTATCCAGGGTCTATCGTGGTGAATCCAGCGGGTGAGCGTTTCAGTAACGAATCGCAAAACTATATGGCCTTCCAGCAAGAGACCTTCGCCAAGCACAGCGACGAAAACCCCTGTAACCCCAGCTGGCAGATTTTCGATGCCAACTTCCGCGCGCGTTACTTCGTTGGCCCGCTGTACAACAGCACTTTCCGCCCCGACTGGGCAGTGCCAAAACGCTATGAGACCGAGGGCTTTTTTGCCAAGGCTGACACCATCCCCGAGCTGGCACGCAAGATTGGCGTGAACCCGGAGGGCCTGGCGGCCACCGTGGCGAAAATGAACGAGTACGCGGTGACCGGGGTGGATCCGGACTGCCATCGCGGTGACTCGGCCTACGACCGCTACTACGGCGATCCGCGTGTCACGCCAAACCCCTGTCTGGCACCGATCGACAAGCCGCCGTACTACGCGATGAAGGTGGACCCGGGTGACTTCGGTACCCAGGGGGGCATGGTGTGTAATGCCCATGCGCAGGTGCTGCGTGAGGACGGCTCGGTAATTCCCGGCCTGTATGCCATCGGTAACTGCAGTGCACCCACGCTGCCCTGTTACCCCGGCCCCGGCTCAACCCTCGGGCCGGCCATGACCTTTGCCTATCAGGCGGCCAAAGCCATTACCGGGTTCAAGGACGCCTGATACCTCAGGGCACCAGCCAGCGCATCGCGTAGACCAGCGTCGCGCTGGCGGCTCCCCAGGATCCCAGCACCCGCAACCCGATACGCTGCCAACCCGGCGAGGCGCGCTCACTGAGATCCGCTACCAGCAACAGGCAGGCAAAGGCACCCAGAGCCGTCCCCGCCAGAGTTGCCACGTAGGGGGCCGGCGCCAGCCCCTCCGGCGCGGAGTCCAACCCCAGCAGCAGTGCCACGGTAGCGCCTATGAGGGGAAACAGGCCAGGGGGCAGACGCCACTGTAACACCACCAGTAGACCCATCAGGGCCGAGGCCAGTAACAACAGCGGCTCCGGATCCTCGGCTACCCCTGCGCCCGAGAGCGCCAGCCCCGCTACCAGTGCCGGCAGGAAGCCCAGATATGTCCTGCGCACCGCTGCCATTCCCCGCTGGCCGGCCAGCAGGCCCAGCATCACGAGGGAAAGCACATGGGCTGGCACCACCAGCGGGTGCAGTATGCCGCCATAGAAGTCGCCAACGCCCTGCATGGGCGCATGTGACCAGGCGGGAAACGCTGCGCAGCACAGGGCGAGCGCCCCTGCCAGACGGGACAAAGATAACGGATTCAAACGGCCTGCCAGAGGAACAAGCCTCCGGCCAGCGCGATCACCGCACCGGCGGCACGCACCGCGCTGCGGCCCAGCGGCCAGCGCACCAGCAGCCCGAAGCTTATGCCTGACAGGTGCAGCAGACCGGTGGCGATCACAAATCCCAGACTGTAGGCCAGCGGGCTCGCCGCATCGGGCAACTCCGTCCCGTGGGCGTGGCCATGGAAGATAGCAAAACTGGCGACCAGCAGGCCGGCGATCCACAGCGGCGGGCGGGCGGCGAGCAGGATCATGGCCCCCAGCACCAGAGCCGATGCCGCGATGCCGATTTCCACACCGGGCAGGTCTACCCCGGCGAGCCCCAGCGCACCGCCAACGGCCATCACCAGGGGGAACACCACCGGCAGCAACCACACTGCCGGCGAGCCCAGAAAGGCGCCCCAAAGCCCAACCGCGACCATCGCCGCCACGTGGTCCCAACCCAGCACCGGGTGCAGCAGGCCACTCACAAACCCGCCTCCAATATCGGCCGCCGAATGCGCCTGCGCGTTGCTGGCAAGTAACACGCCAAGAGCGGCGCCCCAGATTAGTTTGCCTACCTGCATGATATTTCTCCTGAAATTTTGCATGGCAGGATAGCTTGTCTGGCCTTGAAGATGAATGCTCTGCCGAGCGCCAAGAGCGAATAAGGATGCGCTGAATCTGCACCCGGTATGACCCTCCAGTGAGTGGTGGCCTGACCGGGCGCACGGCGTGTTTTGGTTGCTCAAGTGTGCGTGGTATAAGCATTAACGTGGCTTTTCAGCGGCCCGGGGCTGGATTGAGGCCGAGAGGCTGTAACGCCTTGAAACCGTTAAGGGTTTTGGCGGTGGATATGATGGTGGGGCGGAATGGTTTGGGCGCGCTAACTCCGGGCGGCTGGGGATCTGGGGTTCTATGTGGATGAAATGCTGGAGTTTTACGTGGGAATGGGCCGTTCAATTCTGGAATTAGCAAGCCGGGAGTTAGTCGGCTTGGTCTTGCTAATACGCTGTTATAAGCTCGGGTGAGCGATGAAGTACTTTTTTGCTGTAGTAGTAAACATTTTGATTCTGGCTCTTTCGGTTACAGGTTTATTGTTTACCTGTATGTGGGGCTGCCCTAATACTGGCATACAGCTTGTTTTTAAAATTTCTACATTGTGTTTGTTGGTCAGCCTCGTGATGGTTATCTATCTCTGGGTAGCACGTAAAAATAGCAAAAAACATAAGAGCGAGATTTGATGTGATATCAAATGCTTATAACAAGGCCAGTCAGCATTGCTCCCGTTGGTCGCTGGACCTCAAACCCGCTGCACGGCTTTTCGGCCGCTGCTGGCAGCGTTAGGCTCCTGTGATTGCCAGAGCACCAGTAAGAAGAAGGAATTATGCTTACCGATATTTTTTCATATAGATATATAGACTTTCCAATATGGAAAGGATTTGGCGAGCTAGAAAAGCGCTTACTAAATCAACTATTTGGAATCGTAAAAGAAGCAATTCCGTACTATGACTCGAATGGGAAAAAGATCGAAGCGAATGAAGTGAAATGGAAAACACTTCACGACAGGCTATCTAGAGAGCTAGGTGTTGATGAGCTTTTTACAAGATACTACTCGTACACAAATCAAAACGCTCTAGGCCAATCTATACCTGTCAGCGGTTTCTTTGGTTGGGACTATGCATGCGAGAAATTCGTAAAATCGGACTGTCCTAGCGATCACCATGATCCAGATAGATTTATCAAAGAGAGAATCAGTTTTATTGAGCTTGCGATGCGTTGGCGCTATGAGGAAATTGAAAAAATTAACGAAAATCTTCCGGAAGCAATTCTAGAAGCAAAGCTGAGAGATGCAATACCAAAACGTGGCATGAGAGTGCCGGGGAGCGCTGTAGACGGGGTTAAAGCTTGGAATAAAACTCAGAACGAATCCTACTCTCTTCTAGTAGAAGAAGTTAATGAACGGTTTCGAAGAGCTAGGGCGCCTTTGACGTTGCACAATGGTTTTATACAAGTTTCTACAGACGAAATTATCGAAAACAATATAGCAAAGCCATTTTGGGAGTTAGTGGCAGATCCTTTATGGAAAAATGTCGACATTGACATGAAAGAGGCCTTAGATCGAAGAGACTCAAACGATAAAGATCCAGCATTGTTCGCAGCAAAAGCGCTAGAAAGTGCAATAAAAATAGTTTCAGATCAGAAAGGCTGGTCCACAGGGAGTGAGAACGGAGCTTCAAACTATATAGATAACCTAGTGAGCAAAAAGAACGGTAGATATATTGATCCTTGGGAGGCCGATATCTTAAAAGATTATTTTCGAAAGGTTAGGAACTCTCTAGGGCATGGCCCTGGTAGCGAACCTATGCCTTCTTTGTCAATTCCACAAACCGATTGGGCAATAGAAAATGCTATGTCTTGGGTTAGGACATTGATTCGGAGGCTAAGTGAATAAGCCTAACAAGTGCATGTTGGCGGACTGGCTTTCCGCTGCGCTACAATCCATCCGCAAATGCGAGCGTTAGGCAGCAGGGGCGAGGTCGGTGAGGCGTTTATGGACAATCGTCGGCGTGTTGGATGTCGCACGCAGCTTCACCTGGTATCAGTCCCTACTCGGCCTGCCTCAGTCCAGCCCTGCCCACGACTACTTCGGTCAGATCGTCGACTCAGACGGGACAGTGCTGCTATGCCTCCATCGGTGGGGCGACCACGAGCATCCGCCGCTTGCTAGTCCGGACACCGCCAAGCCTGGCAATGGCCTGCTGCTATTCTTCCGTGTCGATGACTTTGACGCGTCACTCGACCGTGCGAGAAGCCTAGTCGAGAGTCTGGAAGAGGAACCGCATATGAATCCTGGGACTGAAACGCAGGAGTTTGCGCTGCGTGATCCTGACGGCTACTACGTGATGGTGAGTGCCAATGCTGCAGCCTAACCAGTCATTGCAGCTGACACTTGACCCTGCCGGACCTCTGCCTGGCGGCAGAGCCCCGTCAGCCTCAAGTGCAGCTGAACGCCGGCGTTAAGCATAAGGAGCAATCAGTGCATTTATCCAGAATCATTTTAGCGATGGCTGTTATTTCTTCAGCCTGTGTGGCTATCGCAGATGATGCTGCTGTCGAGAAATACCGAAATTACACACCACAGCAATTGGCTGACTTACCTGAAGAGGAGCGTAGTAGCTCAGTTCCTATGATGTATTCTTTTGCCGCAAGAAACGGACTTTCAAAAGGAGCTGATTTATTGTTTGCAATGCAGTTGAATACTTTGATGTACGCAGGTGTAAGTGATTATGAAGGAGCTGTGAAGTCATTCCAGAAGGACTTGGGCGATAAAGCTACAGGAGTTTTAACTGTTTGGCAGATATACAATCTGGAGAAACGCTCAGATTTTCAGAAATTATCAAGAGTTTCATTTCCTTCCGATTATAGCAGTAGAAAAACTGATAGCTATGCAACCGTTAGCGGAACAATGATGATTCACGATGAACGAATTGCTTGGCCAGTTAACCATGTTCAGCTTAAGTGCTACAAGGCAGACAAATACTGCGAGCTAAATCAACTATACCTAGTATTTCCAAAAGATGACTCGTGGAGCCAGACATTTAACGTAATGCAAGATACTCCTCAGTATTACGATATTACAAATTGGTCTGATGATATTGTAGATGCAGTGCCAAGTGATCCTGGCAGCGGATGTAGAGTTACTGCCTTAAACCTAAATTTCAAAACGAAGGAATTTTACCAAATTACGAGGAATGGCACCGGCGAGTGTGAAACGATGGGGGTTACTTTTCCAAAACTAGAAAAGCCTCGAATCGCTCAAATTGTTGACGGTGAAGAAATCGTAAATAAAGAGTTTGGCGGCCTCCGCCAGAAGGCATTTTCGTTTTTATCGAGCGCTTTTAGAGAAAAAGTTGAAAAGCTTGAGGCGGAGAGTAAGTAAATGCTTAACAAGGTGCTGCTAGTGACAAACTTACGCTGCGCTCCAGTTTGCCCCAGAGCACGGCGTTATGGTTCCTAATCATATGGCCCACCTTCGTCGCATTCCACTCATGGTTTTACTCATCGGTTTGATTTCAAATCACGCAATAGGAGATCCCCAAAACTGTAGTGGCGCTCATCTGAATACACTCGAATTGGGCGGAATCGGGGAGATTGACTACGACGAGCCAATTTCACCTATGGAACTAACGAGGCGAGCGCTGGAAGAGAGTGCGCAAGACATGCTGTATCTCTCCGACGTAAAGCCGTTACCCGGAGAAGAATCAGCTTACCTATCTGCGGCTATGGGATATCTGAACGGGGAAGAAAGCAGCAGCTATTCGTGCTTGCTGGGGAATTGGAAGGAAGGAGATAAGCTTCTACCATTTAGAGAAGTGGGAGAAAGTACAGAGCGAGCTGGATATGTTCTTTTCAGGGAAGGCAAGGCAATTGTGTTTCTCTATCAGAGAGTCATAAATGTCTAGCCTCGGAACCATAACAAGTTGCGGCAGTCTGCCCATGGCGGGGCCGGACACGCAAACCGCTACACGGTTTTCGTGCCGATGCGCAAGGCGTTATGTTTACTCGGGAAACTCACAGAGCTACCATGGCTTGTGAGTCTTAGTTGACGAGGAAGGGCATATGTCAGATGCTGCGAATGTTCTTATAGATCAGGCACTTGAGCTTCCCGCTCTGGAGCGGGCAGTGGTTGCTGAGCAGATCCTTTTGAGCCTGGATAAGCCTGATGCTGAGCTTGATGCTATTTGGGCGTCAGAAGCCGAATCAAGGTTGTCTGCCTATAGAAGCGGCCGAGAACCCGCCGTTCCCCTCGCTGACGTCTTTAAGACATCCTGAGGTGGAGATAAAACTTCTCAAGCTCGCTCAGCTCGAGTTTGAAGAGGCGGTGACCTACTACGAGTCAGAACAAATCGGTCTTGGAGGCAGATTTCGTAGTGAGGTTCTCCGTTCTATTTCTCGTATACAACAGTTTCCGATTGCTTACCAACAGTTCAGTCCAGGGACACGGCGATGTCTAATCGCCAAATTCCCGTACGGTATCATCTATCACTATAGTCCGGAGCAAGATGAAATTGTTATCGTGGCAATTGCTCATCTTCACCGCCGTCCTGACTATTGGGTATCTCGTGAGTCTTAAACATAACAAGTCAAAGCAGTTCGCGGCTAAAGCCGCCGGACTCACGTGCGCTCGTCGCTGTTTGCGGCGTTATAAGTAAAAACAGCCTATCGAAATGAGAGAATATTGAGTAAATAATGCTTGAATTTCTTAAAGATCTGCTAAGGGAAGGCATTGGCGCAATCGTCAAATTCGTGATTGCTTTCGGTGTAGGCACTGGGGCTGGCGCAGTTGTTTGCTGGTACTACGGCATTCCCTTAGGGTTTTCTATTATCGGGGGTATTCTCGTGCTTGGGATTGCACTTGCCTTAATGTCGGAATCAGGTTTTCTTTCCTAAAGGCTTCGAGTATCCATTTATCAAGCATGCGCTTTCCAGCATCATCCGCTACAAAAAAACCGGTATCAGAAATCATGGTGAAGGCGAAAAACATAACAAGTAGGTCAACTCGTTCGCCTTTGGCTTACTGGGACGTTCAACACTCCGCGGCACCGCGCGCATGCCTTCGGCATTTTTGCGCAAGCTGTCGCTCCATGTTGAACGCCCGTTACCATGGGCGTTCAAATACGCCACCAACCATTGTCGCTGTTCGCCGAGGGAGTAAATGAAGTTAGAGTGACTTCAGCGGGGCTAAGGCTTATGCTCCTAGACTTCGTCAGTCAAGGAGCGCGCGTATGAAATTCAGTTTTCCCGCCAGTCTTTTTATTGGGGCGCTGTTGATTTCGCTCATGCCTGCAAGCGCTGCCGCCGAAATCGCTGCACCGGAAATTGTAGTTGGTGACCTGAGTGTTAGCTGCGCCGAAGATCCGGCCTGTATGAACCGCTTTCACCCCGATATTCCAATGATTGCGGAAGCAGCACCCGGCCAACGCATCGTTTTTAACAGTCGTGATGCTTTCGATTTGACTCTCGACCCGGACAAGTTTTCAAGCGCGAAGGCCAATCCCCGGAAAGGTGTCGGAATCGTCCATGCATTGACTGGACCGGTCGCTATCAAAGGAGCCAAAGCGGGCGACGTGTTGGCCGTAACCATCGAAAGTCTCGAGCCTGCCAAGGTCGGCTGGACTCAAGCCGGGCCATTGGGTTTTGCCGCCGACCAATTTGGAACCGACGAGCTCTTTGTAGTCTGGCGTTTAAGCGAAGACTATGCGGTTAGCGACGCTCTGCCAGGTGTGCGTATTCCAAACCGCAGTTTTCCAGGTGTCGTGACGACTCTGCCAGACAAGGAATTACTCGCGGTCGTGCTCGCACGCGAAACACAACTGCTCGAATTGGGCGGCACCGTATTCAACCCGGACCCTGACGAGGCCAAGCCTGCATCGTTGTGTGGAATTGGGTCAAGTAAATCGTCTGAGTGCCTGCGAACGGTTCCACCGCGAGAGCACGGCGGGAACATGGACATCCGCTACATCACGACTGGCACCACCGTTTATCTGCCATGCCCGGTTGATGGTTGCGGGCTCGCGGTTGGCGATTTTCATTATGCGCAGGGCGATGGAGAAGTCGCCGGAACAGCGATCGAGATGGGCGGTAGTATGACTGTCACCGCTCGCATAGCCGAAAACCCGCCGAATCTGTTTCATGGCCCTCACTACGAGGGTCCCGCGTCGGTGCTGACAATTCCGTCGAATCGATTCTACGCCGTTACCGGTATCCCGGTGAAAGACGCAGGCGTCGTTCCATCATATCTCGCCTATCTGGACTCCCCGAAAATTGCGGGTCTAACCAATCTGTCCGGCAGCATCAATCTTGCGGCTCGGAACGCTCTGGCCGCCATGATTGACTACATCGTGTCGGAATATGGTTATGATCGAGCTCAGGCTTATATTATCGCAAGTGTTGCCGTTGATATGCGGATCGCGCAACTTGTGGATGTCCCAAACGTTGGTGTGACTGCCGTGCTGCCGTTGGACATTTTTGTCGGGCGCGACTAGTGCAATTTGCTGATGGTTCGAGCGGCCGCCGTTGGCGGATAGCCGACGTTTGAGTTGCTTTTGGTGAAGCGGGTGCGCTCAGATAGAAGGTTTGCGGCACAGTGCCCCATAACAAGTCATTGCGGCTGACAAGTGACCCTGCCGGTGTCCTGGCTATCGCCAGAACCTCGTCAGCCTCAATCGGAGCTGGATGTTGGCGTTGGGCGGCAAAGGCCCACTTTCGACGCTCCCCGCGTGGAATTGTCTGCAGGACGGTTTTGTTCCATGCTCCTGATTTAGAGATTGACAATCAAAAAACGATGACGTTATTCGAAGTAAACGGAAACATAATATAGCGAACACCTATGTGTTTTAGGGTTTTTCAGAAAGCTGCGATTGTCTTGGTCGCTGGGGCGCTGTTGGTCATCGCGTTGCTGGCGTGGCCCCTACCGGAAGCGCCGCAGGACGGAATATCGGGTTCGTTCTTGATCCGGGATGTGTCTATTGTGGATGTTGAATCGGGGCTTGTGACCTCGCTCCAGAGCGTCTTGGTCGTTGATGGGAAGATAGCATCGATAAGCGCGACTGGTTCCATCGATCTGGACGGTGCCACGCGTGTTGTGGATGGGACTGGAAAGTTCTTGATTCCCAGCCTGTGGGATATGCATACACATTCCACAAAACTTGCTCCGGTGCATCAACATCCCTTGTTGATCGCCAATGGCATCACTGGCGTTCGCGACCTGTGGGGATGCATGAACAAGCCGGACCCTTTTTTTGCATGCATTGAGGATCGCCAAGCTTGGAATGAGGCCACTGCCAATCAGGCCGGATTGTCTCCGCGCTACGTCGGACAGAGCAGCTTCCAGATCAACGGTGGCAGTGAGGTGCCCAAAGGATTCCCGGACTATTTCAAGGCACGCAACCCATTGGAGGCTCGGCAGTTGGTCGCGTTCTTTGCCGACGCAGGCGCCGACATACTAAAGGTCTACTCGGAAATTTCTCCCGCAGCCTATTTCGCGCTGGCGGACGAAGCGCGGGCTAGAGGTCTGTCGCTGGAAGGGCATCGCCCACTCAAGGTCTCACTGGCGGACGTATTGGCAGCCGACCAGCGCAGCGTTGAACACGCACGCCTTTTTCTTTTCGAGTGCTATCGAGGCGCCGATGAGTTCAGGGCACTCAATGACCCATTGGGCGCGTATACCCCAGTTCTACGAGCACGTTTGGTTGACGAACACGACTCCGAGCGTTGCCGGCTATTGATGCAACAATTTGCCGAGTCAAATACCTGGTGGACACCAACACTGCTGACCTTGCGGATGGGCGCTATGGCGGGTGACTCCAGTTTTCGCACGGACCCGCGATTGAAGTACATTCCCGACCTGTTCTTGCAGCTCATGTGGGAACCCGACGCAGATAGGGCGCGGGATAGTGGCAGTGATGCTTCTGGTCGCAATGTCAATGCGGAGATGTATCGCCTCGCACAGCAACATGTGGGGCAGGCACACGCAGCGGGAGCAAATCTGCTCGCCGGAACGGATGTGTTCGATACGTACATATTTCCCGGATTCAGCGTGCATGAGGAATTGGTGGAACTGGTCGCTGCTGGCCTGTCCCCAATAGATGCCTTGAGAACGGCGACTATCAACGCTGCCACCTTCAGCGGCGTCGAAGATGAATTCGGATCGATCGAAGAAGGCAAGGCTGCCGACATGCTCCTTCTTAATGCCGATCCAACGCGCGACATTCGCAGCACTCAGAAAATCGAAGGCTTGTTTTTCAATGGGCAGTACTATGAGCGCTCGGCCCTGGATCGCCTTCTTGAGTATGCCGAGCAACAAGCCGGGAGCTGGCGCACAAATCTGCACATACTTTGGGCTGCCGTGCGGAGTCCCTTGCTACGTGTTCAGCTCGCAGATTAGACATTGACGTGTTGGTGCCGTCCAACACATCGTTAGTCATTACAATTAGGAGTGTTTCTAAACGTGACCCGCACATATAACAAGAAGCGGCAGTGCACCGCTGGTGAGCCGGACGGCGAAACCGTTGCCCGGTTTGGCCGCCGCTGCGTCAGGCGTTAGGTGTCCGTATGGCAGTCGCACTGATTCTTCCAAACCCTGAGTACGAGCAAAGCTACGGCGCATACATCGTCGAACTGGGCGATGAGGAACGCTACCCGTTCCCATTGGATTTCGAGCACAACGACTTCGCGGCGCTCCTGCGTCGTCTTGATGATTTCACTAAGGGGATCAACATTCCTGAGGGATTTGTCCCGAGTTCAACGTTCTGGCTCGTTGAGGGCGGCGAGATCATCGGCGTCTCGAACCTGCGCCACTATCTGAATGAAAGAATCAGGCATTGTGGTGGCCACATAGGATTGGGCATTCGGCCGTCGTATCGAGGCAGGGGTCTAGGCAATGTCCTGATGGCCCTCACAATCCAAGAGGCGCGAAAGCGGGGGATCGGAGAGCTTCATATCCATTGCCACAAAGCCAATGAGGCGTCGACTCGAATGATCATCAGCAATGGTGGAGTGTTGGATTCGGAAGTCGAGGATGGGGAACCAGCAGAAATTTTTCGAAGATATGTGGTTGCGGCCACTTAACGACGCGTTCCAGTGGGGCGGGATCAACAATTTCTGTCATTGAACGGGGGTGAATAGATCCTGGAGTAGAGCGCGCCAAAGTGCTCGCCAGGGCTCTTAAGTGCTATCGGTCGGTGCTCGTATCTTCCGAACGTTAGTGCAAGGTTGGCGGGGTTACCATTCCCGCCGTCAACCGGACGATGGCATCGGCCGGCATCTCCTTGCCGCATGGAACGTTACGACTTCGGTTCTGAAAGTTGGTGCGGTTACGGGGTCCTGTAAGCCAACCTATGTCCCAAGGGGTGTCGATTCGATCGTAGCGGTCTGTAGTGCGAAGAAAGTTTGCCTTCTTTTCCTCGGTGCGGTCATATAGACCAGTCAGCTGTGGCTGTTCAGCTTGAAGCGTTACGCGTTTTTTAGGAGAGCGGAGAAATGTTCACTGGCGGGTGTCATTGTGGGGCCATCAGGTACTCGCTCTCAGCGATGCCATTCGATTCGGACTACTGTCATTGCTCGGACTGTCGTCGAACAATCGGCGCGCCGTTTGGCGTGTGGATGGATTATAAGGTTGAGCAGATTGAATGGACTCGAGGCGAACCGAAAGAGTACAGGTCATCCGAGAAAATCCGACGGGGCTTCTGTTCGGACTGTGGTACCTCTCTCACGTATCGTCATCTGGAATACGCAGACTACCTAACGGTAAGCGTTTCGAGCCTCGACAATCCCAATTTAGTCGTACCGCGATACCACATCTACACAAGTCAAAAAGTGGAATGGCATAGGGTAGATGATTCGCTACCGAAATACGCTGACAGTCGGAGCAGCGGATAACCAGTCCATGTTGGGCACAACGTTCAGTTGGCGCCGTTCAAGGTGCCAAGCTGCAGAATGTGGCTGGCGTAATAGTTGGGAGCTGAAATGATCCGAGGGAGTTGTCATTGTGGTGCCACGGGCTGGCAATTTGAGGGTAAGCCAGATGATGCGACTATTTGCAACTGCACGGTGTGCAGACGGTACGGTGTCTTGTGGGCCTATGATTTCGAAGATGAAGGTATCAGGGTCAGGGGGAGTACGCAGGTTTATATCCGGGGCGATTCGATCGAGTTTCACTTCTGTCTAGTCTGCGGTTGCGTAGTGTGCTGGCGTGCTCAGCGAAAGGATTCGGAAGGGCGTCGCCGCATCGCGGTAAATCTACGTCTCGCGGAGCCACATGATGTGGCCGATATTCCTATAGATCGTTTCGATGGCTTGAGTGCATTTCAAGACCTGCCTCGAGATGGTCGTTGCGTGGCTGACTATTGGTTTTAGGGGGCTTGGTGCGCAACCTGCGTCGTCGGTGGCTTGTCGCGCCACAGTAGCCTCTTTATTCGCACGATATGTTTTCCTGAGTTTTTCACCGTATGCGGTAGCTTGTCTGACGTGGAAGATAGATGCCCGACTGAGTGGAGTTGCAGGTGAAGCGCAGGGCAACTCACCGTGTGTTTGTGCGCCGCGAACAGGTGTGCTATCCACAGGGTTTTCCCACTACCGGAGCGGTAATGCCAATGTTGAAAATCATCAGTTTCGCAGCGCTGTTGTACATGAGCTCAGCCGCTTCTGCTGACTCAGACGCGGTGAGCGAGGCTGCTGAACTGATCAGGGTAATGGGTTTGGAGCAGGGCTTTGAGCCAACCATGTCTCAGATGCTGGAGGTCCAGCTGCAACAATATCCAGCCATGGTGCCGTATAGACATGTTTTGCTTAAGTTCTACGGCGAGCACATGAGTTTCGAGGCACTGAAACCCGATATTCTGAGACTTTATGCCGAAGCCTTTACCGCCGCTGAGCTCAGGGAGATTCGTCACTTCTACCAGACGGAAGTGGGTCGGAAGGTGATTGCCACGATGCCGATGCTCATGGCAAAGAGCGCGGAACTTGGATCAGCCCACCTGCAGGACAACATGGGTGAACTGTACGCAATGATCGATGAGGTCGCTGCGTCGCCGCTGCAGGAACCGCGCCCGGAGAATGATGCAGGGCGCAGGTTCCCTGGTCGTCCGCCATCTGATGAACCGTTCCCCGAAATGGCGGAAACAGACCTGTCAGAGCTTCCCCGAGAGGCGATGAGTCACGCCGAGATTGCGGAAGTGAACAAGCGATGTGAAGGCTACCGCTATGGCATGCACGGGTATCCCGATGACCAGGCGCTCGCCGTCAAATGGTGCACCCAGTCAGCAGAACTGGACAACCCCTATGGGCAATCGATACTAGGCGCCCTGTATTACAACGGGGCTGGCGTGCCGCAGAGTTATCGCGATGCCTTGTACTGGTTTACCCTGGCGGCCAATCGAGGGATGCCCTACGCCTCGTTCGTTCTGTTCCAAATGTACCAGCGTGGTCAAGGGACGGAAATCGACCAAGACACGGCGTTTATGTACCTTTCAAGGTCGGCCGAGCTCGGCGGTGAAGAGGCAAAAAATGTTTTCGCCGAGTTCAAGGCCCAGGTCCAAGTTCCTGATCCCTCGGAGGACGAAATACAGAAGCTTCTGGACACTCAGGGTGTGGCGAAATTTGCCCCCACGTATCCGCTCGCGGCGCAGGCCTTCGGCATTGAAGGCTATGTGATCGTGGCGTACTGTATTGGCGTCGACGGGCGTCCAATGAATATTCGAGTGATTGAGTCTGTCCCCCAAGGGCTTTTCGATGAAGCGTCCATCGCGGCCACGGAAAACTTCCACTATGCGCCGACACTGGAAGATGGTGTAGCGGTTGAAAGGCATGGGGTTCAGAACAAGTTCACATTCAAATTGGACCCCCCCGCTGATTAGGTGCTTTTTTGGGTGGTGCCACTGCGGCATAAGGCAATACCTTCGTGATCAATCACCTCGGTCGCCGCACCGAGGAAAAATTGCAGAAACACTTCGATGAGGCATAAGCCATGAGGGCAAGTTGCTTGTGTGGTGGTATCAGGTTCGAGATTGAGGGTGATTTCGTGTACGCCGGCTACTGCCACTGCAGTGAATGCCAGAAGTTTTCCGGCTCGGCCAACTCGGTATTCGGCGGCTTGAAAAAAGAGCAGCTAACCGTTGTGCAGGGTAGGGAGTTGATGAGTTACTACGTCAAGTATCCCGGTTCCCACGTCGCCTTCTGCAGCCGTTGCGGTTCCTGCCTGTTGAACGAAAAAGTCGACTGGGATACCACCAATATTCGTCTGGGCCTGCTGGATGACCTGCCGACGAAGGAGCCGGATTTTCATGTGTATGTCGCATCCAAGGCCCCCTGGCATCATTGGCAGGATAATTTGCCGAAGTACGATGAGCTGCCTGAGTAACATTCGGTCTCCACGATGGCGGAGGCGGGATAGTGTGCTGCGTTCGTCTCTGGAGGGGCGCGAATCTGGGTTTCCGTAGCATGACGGATGGATGGGAGAGTTGAAATGAAAGGGACGAGGCTTGGATTCGGGCTGCTTCTGTGTATGGCAGTCACTGTGGGTTTCCGCGGCGCGCCCGTTTGGGCAGCAGCCGAGAAGCCCAACATTCTTCTCATCATGGTGGACAATCTTGGCTACGGTGAGCTGGGTGTCTATGGTGGTGGAGCGCTTCGAGGCGCGCCCACGCCGCACATCGACCACCTCGCGGCGGAGGGAATGCGCCTGACAAACTTCAATGTGGAGCCGCAGTGCACGCCCAGCCGCTCCGCGCTGATGACTGGTCGTCATCCGATTCGCTCTGGCACCACGAAAGTGGTCTGGGGCATGCTGTACGGTCTGACGCAATGGGAAAAAACCCTGGCTGAGCTGCTCTCGGAGCAGGGGTACGCCACGGGCATGTTTGGCAAGTGGCACCTCGGGGATACTGTGGGGCGCTTTCCTACTGACCAGGGCTTCGACGAGTGGTACGGGATTGCCAACACCACGGACGAGGCGCAGTACAGCACGCAATTCCAGTACGACGCAGAGGTTGGTCTCAAGCCCTTTATCCAGCAGGCCAGGCGCGGTGAGGTCCCTGAAAATGTCATGCCCTACAATCTGTCAGTCCGTCGCGAGATCGATACCGAGCTGACACGGCGGGCGATCGATTTCATGCAACGAAAGCGCACGTCGGAACAGCCGTTCTTTGCGTTTGTACCACTCACCCAGGTGCACCTGCCGACCCTTCCACATCCGGATTTTGCGGGTGTTACCGGCTATGGTGACTTTGCGGACAGTGTCGTGGAGATGGATCATCATGTCGGGGACCTGCTGGATACGGTGGAAAAGCTGGGTATCCGTGACAACACCATCGTGATATTTGCCAGCGACAACGGACCCGAGGAAGTGCCGGCTTACCACGGCACGTCGGGCTACTGGCGAGGCCACTATTTCACCGCCCTGGAGGGTTCATTGCGGGCCCCTTTTATTATTCGCTGGCCTGCACGGGTTCCCGTCGGAAAGGTGAGCAACGATATCGTGCATATCACTGACCTTCTTCCTACCTTTGCGCGCGCGGCCGGTTACAGCGTTCCTGATGACAGATTGATAGATGGTGTGGACCAGTCAGAACTGTTTTTCACCCCCGAGGGTCGGAGTGTGCGTGAAGGTTTCCCTGTGTACAACGGTGACGAGTTGTATGCGTACAAATGGCGCGACTGGAAAGTGCACTTTGTGGAGCTGAACAGCATGTTCGGGGCGCCGCAAAAATTGAACATTCCACACATATATAATGTGATCAGGGACCCGAAGGAAGATTTCAATATTGCACCTGACGCCACCTGGGTGCTACCTGTTGTAATGTCGCAAGTTATAGACTTCCAGCAAACGCTGGCGAAGGAGCCCCCCATCATGCTGGGTACACCGGATCCCTATCGACCAGCGCGCGACCCGGGCTAGACCCGATGATCGTCAGCTCAGGCAGCCTGCATGGCGAGAAACGCCAAGGGAGATGATGTGGTGCCACCAGCGCCCCCTCTGGCTGTGGTGCGGGGGTCGTATCGCCATGTCGATGCGGTTTTCGATGCCGTGCGGGCGGCCACTTCAGAGATGCACCGCCTGGGTATAGCGCAATGGGACGACGAATACCCGAGCAGGGAAGTCCTCTCTGCCGCGGTGGAGAACGGGTCTCTGTTCCTGTGTATGCAGGGGGGTAAAGTCGTCGTGGGGGCTGGCCTGGATGCTGTGCAGCCGCCGGAGTATGCGTCGTGCAATTGGCGTCATGGCGTGTCCGCCCTGGTGGTGCACCATCTGGTTGTGCATCCCGACTATTGGCGAATGGGTTATGCAGGGCGTTTTATGGAGTTTGCCGAGCGCTACGCCAGCTCCCTTAAGCACGATGCTATGCGTCTGGATGCCTACTCAGCCAATGCGGCTGCACTCTCACTGTATCGCTCGCGCGGCTATCGGGAGGCGGGTGAAGTGGTGTTCCCGCGGAGAACTCGTCCTTTTATCTGTTTCGAAAAAAAGCTGGTTCACAGCGAGCGCGAGGGATAGTCATGCAGATCAGGGAGGACGACCTCACCGCCAGTGAAGTAATCGAACTGCTGCAGGAGCATCTGCGCAACATGCACGAATGGTCCCCGCCAGAGAGCGTGCACGCGCTGGATCTGGAGCGGCTGAAGCAGCCAGGGATCACGTTCTGGACGGCCTGGGAGAACGGGCTCTTGATGGGTTGTGGGGCGTTGAAGGAAATCGATCTCACGCACGGAGAGATCAAATCGATGCGAACGCCCTCGGCCAGGCGCAGGCGTGGTGCCGGGCGGGTGTTGTTGCAGCACATCATCGCCGTTGCGCGACACAGAGGCTATCGGTTGCTGAGTCTGGAGACCGGCAGCCAGCCCGGCTTCGCGCCCGCGAGAAAGCTGTATGAGAGTCATGGGTTCATCTACAGTGGCCCCTTTGCGGGATACGAGGATGACCCCCACAGCCAGTTCATGCAGCTCAGTCTTTGAGAGCGGCTCGGTAAAGAGCCTGTCTGGCGCTATCATGCACGCAAGTCTTCCAGGGTCCGGCCCACGCGTTTCGCGTCCTGCTCATGGGCCTCGTCGCGCCAGGTTTCCGCCAACGCAGCGGCGTACCACGCCTGCATGCCGGGCAGGGCCAATACGCGTTTGACGTAGTCGTTGCAGGCCGTGGACAGCGACAATCGGTATGTTTGCAGTCGGAAAACCACGGGCGCGTAGAACGCATCGACTGCAGAAAAAGCGGATCCGGCGAGAAACGGGCCGCCGAAGCGCTCAAGCCCCTCCATCCACAGCGAGTCAATGCGCTCAAGGTCGCGTTGCAGGAGGGCGGGTACGTCATGTAATTGAACGCGGATGCCACAGTTCATGCTGCACACATCGCGCAGAGCCTGGAATCCTGAATGCATTTCCGCGGCAGCGCAGCGTGCCCAGGCGCGGGCAATCCCATCGGCGGGCCAGACGGCAGGCACCTGTTCCGCGAGATACTCGGTGATCGCCAGCGAGTCCCATACGACGGTGTCGCCGTCATGCAGGCAGGGCACCTTGGCGGTGGGGGAAAAACTGGCAAATGCGTTGCCCGCATCGCCGCTGCCAAACGGCACCAGGTGTTCCTGGAAAGGGATGTCCAGTACGCGCAAAAGCAGCCACGGCCGCAGCGACCAGGAGGAGTAGTTCTTGTTGGCGATATACAGTTGCAGCATGGGCGCCTCCGCTGGTTGTGGGCATGCTGGTGCAGCCTGAGGCCTGGCCGGCAAGTGTGCAAGATGTGACCCGGCAGAAAGGAGCCAGGCGCACAGATAAAGATTTATACCGGCCGCAACTGAGCCTAGAATGGCGGGAGCGATCGCGAGGAACCTATCCATGACCGGCACAGCCGCCCGCCAGAAACTCAGCCGTGAACAGTTGCAAGCGCACTGGATGCCCTACACAGGGAATCGCCAGTTCAAGCGCGACCCGCGCATGATCGTGGCGGCGGAAGGCGTCCACTTTATCGATGACACCGGTCGGCGGGTACTTGATGGGCTGTCCGGTTTATGGTGCTGCGGAGCAGGGCATAACCGTCCGGAGATCGCTGAGGCCGTGCAGCGCCAGCTGCTCACTCTGGACTACGCACCTGCCTTTCAGTACGGGCACCCCGGGGCCTTCGAATTGGCCAACCGCGTTAAAGCCCTCACGCCCCCGGGGCTGGACTATGTGTTTTTCACCAACTCCGGCTCGGAAGCCGCCGACACGGCGCTGAAAATGGCCCGCGCCTACTGGCGGCTGAAGGGGCAGCCCGCGAAGACCCGGCTGATCGGGCGCGCCAAGGGTTACCACGGCGTCAACTTTGGCGGCATCTCGGTGGGAGGCATCGGGCCCAACCGCAAACTGTTTGGCCCTGCTGTGGAGGCGGACCACCTGGCACATACCCTGTCGCCGGATACCCTGTTCAGCCGCGGTATGCCGGCGCAGGGCGCCGCGCGTGCGGACGAACTGCTGGAGCTGATCGCTCTGCACGACGCCAGTAATATCGCCGCGGTCATCGTGGAACCCATGGCGGGTTCTGCGGGTGTGATTCCACCCCCCGTGGGCTATCTGCAACGCCTGCGCGAGCTGTGCACGGCGCATGATATTCTGCTGATATTCGATGAGGTGATTACCGGCTTCGGCCGCTGTGGTGCAATGACCGGTGCCGACGCCTTTGGTGTTATCCCCGACATCATGAACGTGGCCAAGCAGCTTACGAACGGCGCCATACCCATGGGCGCGGTGGTTGCCAAAGCCGAAATCTACGACACCTTCATGGCACAGGGCGGGCCCGACTACATGCTCGAGTTCCCCCACGGATACACCTATTCCGGCCACCCGGTGGCCTGCGCCGCGGCTCTCGCGGCGCTGGACATTCTGGAGCAGGAGCAACTGCCGCAGCGGGTCGCGCGCCTGGCGCCGTACTTCGAGGCTGCCCTGCACCAGTTGCGGGGTGCACCCCATGTGGTGGATATACGCAACTACGGTTTTGCGGGGGCGCTGCAGCTGGCGCACTATCCCGGCGAACCCGCGCGACGTCCCTTTGAAGTGGCCATGCGTATGTGGGAGAAGGGCTTTTATGTGCGCTATGGGGCTGACACTGTGCAATTGGGTCTGCCCTTCGTGATTGAAGAGGCCCAGATCGACAGTTTGCTGGCAGCCCTCGGCGACGCCCTGCGCGAACTGGCTTAGCGGGAGTACGCCCCCGAGAAAGACTGTTGCCTACCGTGCCCGACCTTAACCTGTTGCAACTGACCCTGACCGCAGCGGCCGTGAGCCTGCCAACCTTCGGCTGGGTGATGCTGGGGCTGGCGCTGCGGGTACTGGGCTGGTTGCAACCCCGGCACGTGCAGGCCATCTCGAAATTTGCTTTCAACGCCGCCCTCCCTGTGCTCCTGTTTATCAGCGCGGCGGGGGTGGATTTCGCGGCGCTGGGTGGCGCGACATACCTCCTGGCCGGTGTGCTGGCAACACTGCTGACGCTGTGCCTCAGCTGGCTCTATGCGCGCTGGCGGGGTTTTGCGCGGCCTGTCTTGGGTGTGTTTGTGCAGGCCGGCTTTCGCTCCAACCTGGCGATACTCGGCTTCGCCCTCTGTCATGCAGCCTACGGTGAGCAGGGCTTGAGTCTTGCCGCCTTGCCGGTCGCCGTGATGACAGCGCTCTACAACGCGCTGGCCGTCTGGGTGCTGCAGGTGACGCACGGCGGTAGCCGCTCGTTTCTGGGCCTGCTGTACGGGCTGGTTCGCAACCCGCTGCTGCTGGGTATTGGCGCAGGCATGTTATATGCCGTATCCGGCATACCACTGCCGGGCTTTACGCCCGTTGTCAGTCAGCTGTTGTCGCAGGGTTTCCTGCCGCTGGTGCTGGTGAGCATCGGCGCTGCCATGCGCCTCTCGCTACTGCGCAGTGCCGGTTCAGTCACCTGGGAAGCGGCGGGCTGGCGGCTGCTTGTAGGGCCCACACTTGGCGTGCTGTTGGCGCTGCTGCTGGGTGTGGCGCCCATGCAGTTGGGCGTGCTGTTTCTGCTGCTGAGTTCGCCGGTGGCCGCGGCGAGTTTTGTGATGGTGGTCGCGGCGCGGGGCGATGGCACTCTGGCATCCAATATGATTGTGCTCACAACGCTGCTGTCCATTCTCACCGTAACCGCCGGTTTTGCCCTGTTGGTGGTGCTCGGCCTGGCAGCGGTTCCGCTCTGACCTGCGCCACGGGTGCGGGTATAATCCGGTTTTTTGCCTGGGGGAGAAACCGTGACAACTGCGACAAGGCCACTGGAAGGGCTGCGGGTAATAGAACTGGGCCAGCTGCTGGCGGGGCCCTTTGCCTGCACAATACTCGGGTATTTCGGTGCCGAAGTGATCAAGGTGGAGGCGCCCGGTGGCGACCCCATCCGCGGCTGGCGGGTGGTGCAGGACGGCACCTCACTCTGGTATCGCAGCCTGGGCCGCAACAAGAAAAGCGTCACACTCGACCTGAAGAGTGAGCGCGGCCGGGAGCTGGTCCTGCAGCTGCTGGATAGCGCCGATGTGCTGGTGGAGAACTTCCGCCCGGGGGCGATGGAGGAGTGGGGTCTTGGCCCCGAGGTGGTCAAGGCGCGTAACCCAGGGCTGGTGTACGCCAGGATTTCAGGCTACGGCCAGACCGGGCCCTACGCCAGCAAACCCGGATACGCATCGGTGACTGAGGGCTTTGGCGGTTTTCGCTATATCAATGGCGAGCCAGGCAAGGCGCCAGTGCGACCCAACATCAGCCTGGGTGACACCGTCGCGGCACTGCATGCAGCACTGGGCATCACCCTGGCGTTGCTGCAACGGGTAAAACCGGGCGGCGAGGGGCAGGTGGTGGACGTAGCGCTGTACGAGTCTATTTTCAACCTGCTGGAGGGCATGGTGCCCGAGTACGACGGCGCCGGCGTGGTGCGCGAGCCCTCGGGCACCACGGTGACGGGTATCGTACCCACGAACACCTACCGCTGTGACGACGGCAAGCACGTGGTTATCGGCGGCAACGGCGACTCCATCTTCAAGCGCCTGATGACGGTAGCGGGGCGCTCCGATATGGCGGCGGACCCGGCGCTCGCGGACAATGCCGGCCGGGTGCGTCACGAGGCCGAGATCGACAAGGCGCTGGGGCTCTGGTGTGGCCAGCATTCCTCGACCCATGTGATCAATGTGCTGGAGGAGGCCCGCGTGCCGGTGGGCCCGATCTACTCCGTTGCCGACATGCTCAACGATCCCCAGTACCAGGCCCGCGGGCTGTTTGAGCAGGTAGAGATTGACGGCAAACCGCTGAAAATTCCCGCCATCATGCCGCGCCTCGCCGGGACGCCCGGACGCACGGAATGGCCCGGCGGCGATCTTGGCAGCCACAACCGGGATGTCCTGCAGGGGTTGCTGGGCCTGGACGACGACGAGCTGGCGCAGCTTGCCGCGGATGGGGTGATTGCCCCGGGCTGACCAGTGCGGCCTAGCCGGTCTTGTCCAGGGCTGCGTGCGTCGGGTTGCTGAACACCAGGCTGCCGTCATCCAGCGGTGCGTTCAGCAGGGTTTTGCGGTCCCTGCGGTAGTCCTGGGAATTGCGCCAGGGGTCGCGGTCCCCCTGTTTCGGAAGCAGGTGCAGCGCGCGCTGTATGTAGCCAGCACTGAAATCATCTAACCAGGGGCGCGCCGGCATGTCCTTGTCGGCGGGTCGCAATGTGGGCGTGACCTGCGCGACACCGCGGCGGTCCATGTGGTTCAGCAGGCGGCCGACAAAGCGGGCGGTGAGGTCGGCGCGCAAGGTCCACGAGGCGTTGATGTAGCCGTAGGTGTGGGCCATGTTAGGCACCCCGGAAAACAGCATGCCGCGCCAGGTCCAGCACGCCCCGAAATCGACTGCTTTGCCATCCACCTCGAAGGTGATGCCACCCATCACCAACAGCTGCAGGCCCGTGGCGGTCACGATGATATCAGCCTCCAGCGTTTCACCGGACTGCAGGCGGATACCGGTTTCCGTAAAGCGGTCGATGTGGTCGGTCACGATGTCCGCCCGGCCGCTGCGCAGGGCGGCATACAGGTCGCCATCGGGCACCAGGCAGAGGCGCTGGTCCCAGGGGTTGTAGGCGGGGGTAAAGTGTTTCTCGATGTCGAAGTCCGGCCCGAGGGACTTGCGCAGCATTTTCAGTAGCTGTGCCTTTACCTGCTCCGGCTGGGTGCGGCTCTTCCTGTACACCCACTGCTGCAGCATGGTGTTTTTCCAGCGTGTGATGGCATAGGCCCAGCGCTCGGGCAGGCAGCGCCGCAGCAGGTTGGCCAGCTTGTCGCGATTGGGGCGCGATATGACGTAGGTGGGCGAACGCTGCAACATGGTGACGTGGGCCGCGTCCCGGGCCAGTGCCGGCACCAGCGTCATGGCGGTCGCGCCAGAGCCGATGATCACCACGCGCTTGTTCCGGTAGTCGAGGTCCTGTGGCCAATGCTGGGGGTGCACCAGGGTGCCGCGGAAGCGGTCCTGTTCGGGGAACGCCGGCGCGTGTCCCTGGGCGTAGTTGAAGTAGCCCGAGCAGAGCAGCAGGAACTGGCAGCTGAAGCACTCTTCGCGGACCGCGCCCTGTTCATCCGTGACAGCGACGTCCAGCGTCCAGCGGGCTGTTTCAGTGCTGAAGCGCGCCCGCAATACCGTGTGTTGAAAGTGGATGTGTTCGCGCACGGCGTACTCATCCGCCGCGCTGTTGATGTACTCGAGGATCGATGCGCCATCGGCAATGGCGCGTTCGTGTACCCAGGGTTTGAAATCGTAGCCCAGCGTATGCATGTCGCTGTCGGAACGAATCCCGGGATAGCGAAACAGATCCCAGGTGCCACCCACCCGCGGCCGGCTCTCCAGCAGGATGACGCGCCGGCCGGGACACAGGGTTTGCAGGTGTACTGCGGCGCCGATGCCGGACAGCCCGGCGCCGACGATGATCACATCGGCGCTGTGCCCGCTGTTCGATGCTCGCATCGGCGCTCAGCCCCGGCCGAGTATCGAGCGCGCCACCAGTTCCCGCATGATTTCCGATGAGCCGCCGTAGATGCGCTGGATGCGCGCGTCCGTGTAGAAGCGGGAAATAGGGTATTCCACCGTATATCCGTAGCCGCCGAACAGCTGCAGGCACTCGTCGATGGTGTCGCACTGCATTTCGCAGGAGGCGAGCTTCAGCATGGCCGCCTTGTCGGCGGTCAGCTCACCGCGGCTGTATTCGTCGGCACACTGCTCGTACAACGCGCGGTTGAGGGCGATCTGCGTGCGCACGTCTGCCAGTTTGAAACGGGTATTCTGAAAGCTGCCAATGGCCTGGCCGAAGGCCTTGCGCTCCAGCACATAGTCCACGGTCAACGCGAGTGCGCCCTCGGCGGCGGCCACGGCCTGCGCCGCAATCCCCAGGCGCTCCCGGGGCAGCTCCTCCATCATGATCACGAAACCCTTGTTTTCCTCGCCGAGCAGTGCGTTGGCGGGCAGGCGCATGTCCTGGAAGAAGAGCAGGGCGGTGTCGGATGCGTGCTGGCCGATTTTCTCGATCTTCTTGCCGCGCTCAAAGCCGGGCAGGGTGGTGTCGACAAGGAACAGGGAGGTGCCCTTGGCTCCCTTGCCGGGGTCGGTAATGGCGGCGACGATAACCAGGTCAGCGTGCATGCCGTTGGTGATGAAGATCTTGGAACCATTCAGGATCCACCCGTCGCCGTCACGCACGGCATTGGTGCGTATGCCCTGCACATCGGAGCCGGCGCCCGGCTCGGTCATGGCCAGCGCGCCCACGGCGTCACCGCTGACCATTTTCGGCAACCAGTGCTGCTTCTGTGCTTCGGTCCCGTGGCGGGCCAGGTAGGGGGCGACGATATTCGAGTGGATGCCGAAGCCGGAGGCGAAGCCACCGAAGCCCATCCGCGACAGCTCTTCAATCAGCATCAGGGTGACGTGGGGCGTGGTGCCGGCGCCGCCATAGGCTTCGTCCATGTCAGCGCAGAGCAGGCCGGCTGCACCCAGTGTGCGCCACAGTTCGCGCGGCACCATGTGATCCTGCTCCCACTGTTCATAGTAGGGAGCGATTTCCTGTTCAAAGGCACGTCGGGCCATATCGCGAAACAGGGTCAGTTCGTCACTTTGCATGATCGGTTCTCCAAATCGAGGGTGGCGCAATGATAACCTCATGGGGTAGTGGCCGACCACTCATCGGGTGCTACACTACGTCGCAACCATAATCAGCAATGGAGAGTACCGATGCGCGAATACCTGCAGTTCTACATCAATGGTGAGTGGGTCGACCCCGTCACCCCCAAGGCGCACGATGTCATCAACCCCGCCGATGAGTCGGTCTGTGCGCACATTTCCCTGGGTAGTGAAGCCGATGTGGATCGCGCTGTGGCAGCCGCTCGCAAGGCGTTCGATACCTGGGGTTACAGCAGCCGCGAAGAGAGGATTGCGGTGCTCGAGTCCTGCGTTGCCACCTATGAGAAGTACTATAACGACATGGCCGATGCCATCCGTGAGGAAATGGGGGCGCCCAAGAGCCTGGCCGTCTCCGCGCAGGCGCATGCCGGCCTGGGGCACCTGCAGGAGGCCCTGCGGGTGCTGCGGGAGTTCGAATTCGAGGAAGATCTCGGTGAACACCGCCTGTTCAAGGAACCGATCGGCGTCTGTGGCCTGATCACGCCGTGGAACTGGCCGGTCAACCAGATTGGCTGCAAGGTGGCGCCAGCGCTCGCCGTGGGCTGCACCATGGTCCTCAAGCCGTCCGAGGTGGCACCGCTGTCCGGCTACCTGTTCGCGAAGATCATGCACGAGGCGGGCGTGCCGGCTGGTGTGTTCAACCTGGTCAATGGCGACGGACCAACGGTCGGCGCCGCGCTGTCCCGTCACCCGGATGTGGACATGATGTCCTTCACCGGTTCCACCCGGGCGGGCTCTCAGGTGGCGCAGAATGCCGCGCCGACAGTGAAGCGGGTCACCCAGGAACTGGGTGGCAAGTCGCCCAACATCATTCTTGACGATGCGGACCTGGAAGCCGCGGTCACCCGTGGCGTATTGCACATGTACACCAACACAGGGCAGTCCTGCAATGCGCCATCGCGCATGCTGGTGCCGCGTGCGCGTCTGGCTGAGGCCGAAGCGATCGCCGCTGCGGTCAGCGCCAAGGTGGTTGTAGGTGATCCGGCCGATGAGGCGACCACCATGGGCCCCGTGGTGTCTGAACTGCAATTCAACAAGATCCAGGGCCTCATTGAAAAGGGCATTGCCGAGGGCGCCAAGCTCGTGTGCGGTGGTCCCGGGCGCCCCGAGGGTATCGACAAGGGCTACTTCGTCCGCCCCACGGTCTTCTCCGAGGCCAATAATGAGATGACCATCGCTCGCGAAGAAATCTTCGGCCCGGTACTGGTCATGATTCCCTATGACACCGAAGAAGAAGCCATTGCCATCGCCAACGACACCCCCTACGGTCTCGCAGGCTACGTGCAGAGCGGTGACATCGCCCACGCGCGACGGGTCGCCTCGCGCATCCGTGCTGGCAACGTGCACATCAACGGTGCCACGGGTGGTTACAACGTACCGTTCGGCGGCTACAAGCAGTCTGGCAACGGTCGCGAGTGGGGCGCCCACGGCTTTACCGATTTCCTTGAAATCAAGGCGGTAGAGGGCTTCGGCGGCTGAGATGTCGGCGTTCATTCTGGCCATAGACCAGGGGACAACCGGCACCACGGTAGCGCTGATGGACGCTTCGGGGCGCCTGCGCACCAGCGTCAACATCGAGTTCCCCCAGCACTACCCGAAACCGGGCTGGGTGGAACACGATGCCGCGGACATCTGGTCCTCGGTGCAGCGCGGCATTCGCAGTGTGCTGCGCAAGCGCGTCTGCAAGCCGTCGGACATCGTCGGCATTGGCATCACCAATCAGCGTGAAACCGCGTTGCTGTGGGACCGCAGCAACGGCGACGCGCTGAACCGGGCCATTGTCTGGCAGTGTCGTCGCACGACCGACTTTTGCGAAACCCTCAAGGCCGCTGGCCACGAGGCGCAGGTCAGGCGCAAGTCGGGCCTGGTGCTGGACCCGTACTTTTCCGCCAGCAAGTTTCGCTGGTTACTGCGAAACACACCCGGCGCGGGGCGCAAGCTGCGCGCGGGTCGGGTGGCTGCAGGTACGGTCGACAGCTATCTGGTCTGGCAACTCAGCGGCGGATCCGTGCACGCAACGGATGTGTCGAATGCGTCGCGCACGTCTTTGATGAACCTCCAGCGCCTGACCTGGGACAAGGAACTCATGGCCTTGTTCGAGGTGCCGGAAGGCGTGTTGCCGGACATCGTGCCGTCCAGCGCTATCGTTGCGCACACCCGTGGCGTACCTGGCCTGCCGGACGGCATTCCCATCGCCGGCATCGCCGGGGACCAGCAGGCCGCCCTGTTTGGTCAGGCCTGTTTCAGTGCGGGGGATGCAAAGTGCACCTTTGGCACGGGCTCCTTTATCCTGATGAATACCGGCGCCGAGCTGTTGCAGTCCCGCTCCGGGTTGCTGACCACCGCAGCCTGGCAGTTGGGCAACGCGGACCCGGTCTATGCACTGGAGGGCGGTGCTTTCGTGTGTGGGGCCGCCGTGCAATGGCTGCGCGACGGGCTTGGTCTTATTCGACGCTCATCCGAGGTGGAAGCACTGGCCGCCTCGGTTCCCGACAGTGGTGGCGTGGAGTTCGTGCCCGCCCTGACCGGCCTCGGTGCGCCACACTGGGCGCCTGACGCACGCGGCGTGCTGACTGGCCTGACCCGTGGAACAGGTCGCGGGCACATCGCCCGGGCGACGCTGGACGCCATGGCGCTGCAAAATGCCGATATCCTGCTCGCCATGGAGCGCGACCTCGGCAAGCGCATGCGCCCCCTGCGCGTGGATGGCGGTGCCGCGGCCAACAACCTGCTGATGCAAATCCAGGCTGACGTGCTGGGCCGCAAGCTGATCCGTCCCGAGGTCATTGAGACCACCGTGGCCGGTGCCTGCTATCTCGCCGGGCTGGGCGTGGGTCTGTGGTCCGGCACGGCAGATTTGCGCAAGATCTGGTCGGTAGAGCGGGATTTCACAGTGCGTCTTTCTGCATCGGCGCGCCGTCGACGGCATGCCTCCTGGCAGGCGGCGTTGGCCCGGGCGCTGCTGTGAGGAGGTCACGTGGCTGATATCCTCACCTTTCGCAGGCCCTCGCTGAAAGAGAAGCACAAGGGCAACACGCTGTGTCGCCACGGTCACCACAAGTGGCTGGTCGACAAGGCCAAACAGTTCGACGTCAAGCAAGGTCGCCTGGTCACCGTGTATTGCTGTGCACGCTGCGGTGAGCGTAAAGTGAAGGCCTTGTAGGCACCGGCGAGTGTTGAGGCAGGGCATATGCCTGCCCGTCAGCCGGTTCTCACTCACTGTCAGGTATTCGGGTGACCACCATGACGCAGATGATCTATCCCACCACCAATTTGAAGGCCACCGAACAGTTGGTCATTGAGCGCGGGGAGGGCGTATACGTCTACGATAACCACGGTCAGCAATATCTCGAGGGTATGAGCGGGCTCTGGTGCACCGCCCTGGGATACGGCAATGAGGAGGTGGTCGAGGCTGCGGCCCGGCAGATGCGCACGCTGTCCTACTCGCATCTGTTCGGCGGCAAGACGCATCCGGCCGCCATGCAACTGGCGGATACGCTCGCGGCCATGGTACCGGTAAGCAACGCGCGCGTATTCCTTGGCAACTCAGGCTCCGACGCCAATGACACCCTGGTCAAACTGTTGCGCTACCACTTCAACGCCATTGGCCAGCCGGAAAAATACAAGATCATTGCCCGTGAACGGGCCTACCACGGTGTGACGGTGGCAGCGGCCTCGCTGACCGGGCTCTTGCCCAATCACACGCATTTCAGCCTGCCGTTCGATGCGCTGGGGGTACTGCGCACGGGTGCGCCGCATTTCTATCGCGACGGTTTGTCCGGTGAAAGTGAGTCGCAGTTTGCCAGCCGCCGGGCCGAGGAACTGGAAGCCCTGATCCTGGCTGAAGGGCCGGAGACGATTGCGGCGTTCATTGCCGAGCCGGTCAATGGCGCTGGCGGCGTTATCGTCCCGCCCGCCGGCTATTTCGAGAAGGTGCAGGCTGTGTTGCGCAAGTACGACATCCTGTTCTGGGATGACGAGGTGATTTGCGGCTTTGGTCGCACCGGTGAAGACTTCGGCGCAACCACTTACGGCATCCAACCGCAACTGATGTCGCTGGCCAAGGCCCTGTCGTCCGCGTACCTGCCGGTGAGCGCGGCGGTTGTCAGCGGCGACATCTACGAGTCGCTGGTGGAGCCGAGTGCGGCGGTCGGCGTGTTTGGTCACGGGTATACCTATGGGGGGCATCCGGTAGCCTGCGCTGTGGCGTCCAAGGTGCTGGAAATCTACGAGCGCGATCAGCTGTTTGCCAGGGCGGCTGACACCGGGCGGTACCTGCAGCAAGAGCTGCAACGGTTTGCCGAGCATCCGCTGGTGGGTGAGGTGCGCGGTGTGGGCATGATCGCGGCACTGGAACTGGTCGCGAACAGAACTACGCGCGAGGCCTTCAGCGGCAATGCGATGGGCGGCTACTGCGCTCTGCGGGCTCAGGCGCACGGCCTTATTGTGCGTGCCATGGGCGGCAACAGTATAGCCCTGTGCCCACCGCTGGTGATCACGCGGTCGCAAGTGGATGAACTGGTCAGCAAGCTCGGTAGGGCACTGGATGACACACTGCAGTTCGCCCAAGCCGAGGGGTTACTGCGCGGCGAATGACCATCGAAGCGCCATAACCTCAGGCTATTGGCCGGATGACTCCAAGTGTCTGTGCGTCTCCTGTTCAGTCTCTATAATCGGGCATAAAACAGCGAGACGATAAGGACGCACAACATGTTAACAATAACACTCAAGCGCACGGCTGGGCGCCTTCTTGCCCTGCTACTGCTCGGATTTCCCGCAGTCGCCTCCGCCAAGGCTCCCAACATCCTGGTGATCTGGGGCGACGACATCGGCATGACCAATCTCAGTGCCTACAGTGACGGGCTTATGGGCTATCGCACGCCGAATATCGACCGCATTGCGAGCGAAGGTATCCGTTTCACCGATTATTACGGTGAGCAGAGCTGTACCGCGGGTCGCTCGGCCTTCATCACCGGCCAGAGCCCGATCAGAACCGGCCTGACCAAGGTGGGGATGCCCGGTGCCGATATCGGCCTGCAGCCGGAGGACGTGACACTGGCGGCGCTGCTCAAGGATCGCGGTTACGCCACCGGCCAGTTCGGCAAAAATCACCTGGGTGACAAGGATAAGTTTCTCCCCACCAACCATGGTTTTGACGAGTTTATGGGGAACCTGTATCACCTGAATGCTGAAGAAGAGCCCGAGCATCCCGATTACCCGCAAGATGCGGAGTTTCGCAAGCGCTTTACCCCGCGGGGTGTGATCCACAGCCACGCCGACGGGCGCATTGAAGACAGCGGCCCGTTGACGCGCAAGCGCATGGAGACTGTGGATGAAGAGTTCCTGGCGGCGGCAACGGATTTCATCGGTCGTTCCGCGCGTCAGGACAAACCGTTTTTTGTCTGGTTCAACACGACGCGCATGCACTTCTACACCCACATCGCAGATGCCGAGCGTGGCCTGTCAGGTCAGGGGTTCTATAACGATGCCATGGTGGCGCACGATGCCCTGGTCGGCCGTCTGCTCAACCAGCTGGATGAACTCGGTTTGAGTGATGACACCATTGTTGTGTATTCGACCGACAATGGCCCGCATTACAACACCTGGCCGGATGGCGCTATCACACCTTTCCGCGGTGAGAAAAATACCAACTGGGAGGGCGGCTACCGTGTGCCTGCCATGGTGCGCTGGCCGGGTCGCATTCCGGCGGGCAGGGTATCCAATGAGATCATGTCCCACATGGACTGGGTGCCCACCCTGGCCGCCGCAGCGGGCGCGCCAAATGTCATTGAGGATCTGAAACGCGGGACCACCGTCAACGGGCGCAAGTACCGCGTGCATCTCGATGGTTACAATTTTTTGCCCTACCTGACGGGCGAGGTGGAGGCCGGTCCCCGCGAGAATTTCCTCTACTGGAGCGATGACGGCCAGCTCACCGGGATGCGTATTGGCGACTGGAAGGTGGTGTTCGCCGAACAGCGCGCAGCCCGCTTCGATGTCTGGCGCGATCCCTTCGTGCCACTGCGCATTCCCAAGCTGTTCAACCTGCGCCGTGATCCCTTCGAGCGTGCGGACACGGATTCCAACGCCTACAACGAGTGGTGGGGGCGCATCGCCGGGCCCTTTATATCACTGTCCAGAATGCAGCTGACCGAGTTCCTGGCCACGCTGGAGGAGTTCCCGCCACGCCAGCGCCCTGCGTCGTTCACGGTCGACCAGGTGCTCGAGGCAGCATTCCAGGACCGCTAGGCTAATCGTGCCCCGGGCGAATCGCGCCCCGGGCTAATCGCGCCCCGGGCTCATCCGTCCGGGGCGTCTGCTAGGCGCCGGTTATGCGCCTGATAACAATTAGTCATTTCCGCCTTACCGGATCGCCCGGTATGGTTCCCGCAAATTCCTAAAATAACGGAGACACGCATGTTTGCCCGATTCGACAAGACGATGAAAATCCTGCCTCTGGCGGTTGCCTGTGCCTGTGCGGCCAATGCGGCATCGGCGCAGATGCTGGAAGAGGTTGTGGTGACCGCTCAGAAGCGCAGCCAGAGCCTGCAGGATGTGCCGATATCCATCAACGCGGTATCCGGTGAAAAACTCAAGGAGGCGGGGATCACCCGCATCTCCGATCTGCAGGTGTACGTGCCGAACCTCACCATGAGCGAGGCGGCGATCGGTTCCAACATCTACATCCGCGGCGTCGGTTCGCAGGTGAACCAGGGCTTCGAACAGTCGGTGGGAACCTATGTCGACGGCATTTACTTCGGCCGTCCGCGCCAGTTGCGTGCGCCCTTCTTTGACCTCGAGCGGATTGAGGTACTGCGCGGCCCGCAGAGTATCCTGTTCGGCAAGAACTCAATCGCCGGCGCTCTCAACCTCGTCTCGGCGAAGCCCACCGATGAGTTCGAGGGCAGTGTTTCCGCGCTGCTGGAGCCGGACCACGGTGAGCTGGAGACCAGCCTGGTGCTTTCCGGGCCGCTCAGCGACACCCTGTCGGGTCGCCTCGCCCTGCGTTACCGTGAAATGGACGGCTTCATCGACAACGTCGCGAAAGATATCGATGAGATGGAGACCGAGGAAACCGTTGTGCGCGGCGCGCTGCGCTGGGATGCCTCCGACAACCTGCAGGTCGACCTGAAACTGGAGACCGGGGAATTCAACTCCGTGGGCCGCAACTCCATCATCATCGGCAGCCCTGCGCCGGGTGGAGCGACCCCGGTGGTGGGCGACTTCACGCGCAAGGCCGCGCTGGACCCGGAGTTCAGCGACAACAACTATGACAATGCGACACTGACCCTGAATTACCAGCTGGGCGAGTACGAGCTGGTGTCGATCACCGGTTGGTCGGCTTACGACTACACCGAAGAGGTCGACACCGACTTTGGCGTGGGCAGCACAGTGCAGTCACCCGCCGCCGAGGATTTCGAGCAGCTGAGCCAGGAACTGCGCTTGGTGTCGCCCCTGGGAGAGACCTTTGAGCACATCGTCGGCGTGTTCTACCAGACCTCGGAAATCGACTACGAGGAACCGGCCCAGATCACCCTGCCGGCGGTTGCCGTGGAGATCGACCGTGAATATTTCTCGGACAGCGATCTGTGGGCGGTGTTTGGCCAGTCCACCTGGAACATCTCTGACACCTTCCGCGCCACCCTGGGTTTGCGCTACACGGTGGAAGACAAGGATGGTGGACGTCGCGTGGCACTGCGCAACCCTGATGGCAGCATCTTCAACCCCCTGGGCCTGCCCGAGTTCGCAGAGCTGGGGATGCCGCTGCCACCCCTCGGCATCACCCCGCACGACCTGAAGGGTGACCGCGACGAGGAAGTGGTCACCCCCATGGTGAACCTGCAGTGGGACGTGTCGGGTGATGCAATGCTCTACGCGAGCGTGTCCACCGGTTACAAGGCCGGCGGCTTCGATGCGCGCAGCAACCGCGCGACCCTGCCAGCGGGCGGTCCGGCGCTGGAGTTTGAGGAAGAGGAAGCGCTGTCCATGGAACTCGGCGCGAAGCTGGGCTTGATGGACGGCGCGGCGGAGTTGAACATCGCCCTGTTCCGCACCGAGTACGATGACCTGCAGGTCAGCGTGTTCGACGGCGTGCTGGGTTTTGATGTGCAGAACGCGGCTTCAGCGACCACCCAGGGCCTGGAAATGGACGGTCGCTGGCAACTAACCGAGAAGCTGCGGCTCACCGGCGCACTGGCCTATACCGACTTCGAGTTTGACGACTATGAAAACGGTGCCTGTTACAAGGGCCAGCAAGCGGATCAGGTGGTGGATGGGGTGCCATTCTGCAACTGGTCCGGGAATACCAACCAGTTCACTCCGGAGTTCAGTGGCACCCTGGGTGTCGATTTTGTCCAGCCCGTATTCGGTAATCTGGAGTTGAGGTCAACGCTGGATATCATATACTCCGATGAGTACTTCGCTGCGCCCGACCTGGATCCCAACGCCGTGCAGGACAGCTACGCCAAGCTGAATGCGCGAATTGCACTGGGTCGTGCGGATGGTGTGTGGGAAGTGGCGCTGGTTGGCAAGAACCTGACCGATGAGGAAATCATCACCTTTGCCAACGATGTACCGCTGACCGGGCCGGTGACCAGCTACTTCGCTTTTGTGGAGCGTCCGCGTACGGTAGCAGTGCAGGCGACCTATAACTTCTGATAAAAAATGAGGGCGGTATGGCAGTTTCCAGTGGCAGGTTAACGGGGCTGAAGTGTGGTCTGGTGGGGGCGCTGCTCGCTGCAGCGGTGGGTTGCGAGCAAAAAGCCTCCGAGCCTGCGGCTGCGCCGCCCGCGCCACCGCCGGCACCGGCAGTGGCTGCGGTTGATACGGCGCGTTTGCTGGCAGCAGACGCGGAGCCCGGCAACTGGATGACGCACGGGCGTACCTACAGTGAACAGCGCTACAGCCCGCTGTCCGACCTGAACGCCGGCAACGTGGATGAACTCGGCCTGGCCTGGTATTTCGATCTTCCCGATGACCGCGGCATCGAGGCGACACCGATCATCGCCGACGGTGTGATGTATGTTACCGCGGCCTGGAGCAAGATCTTCGCACTGGATGCGGCCACGGGCGAGCTACTCTGGCAACACGATCCGCAGGTTCCCCCGGAGTGGGCTTCGAATCTCTGTTGCGATGTCGTCAACCGTGGCGTGGCGGTGTGGAAGGGCGTGGTCATTTCCGGCACGCTGGACGGACGCCTGCTCGGCCTTGACGCCGCCTCCGGCGACCTGCTCTGGGAAACCCGAACCACACCCCAGGATCGCCCGTATTCCATTACCGGCGCACCACGGGTGATCAAGGATCGGGTGATCATCGGCAATGGCGGTGCCGAGCTCGGCGTGCGGGGCTATGTTTCCGCTTACGACTACCGCACCGGTGAAATGCTCTGGCGCTTCTACACGGTGCCCGGCGACCCCTCGAAGCCCCTGGAGCACCCGGCGCTGGAACTGGCGGTTGACACCTGGAAGGGCGGTGCATGGTGGGAAGTCGGCGGCGGCGGCACGGTGTGGGATTCAATGGCCTACGATGCCGAGGCGGATCTGCTGTATATCGGCACGGGGAACGGGTCTCCCTGGAATCGCAGTATTCGCAGCCCGGGTGGCGGCGACAACCTGTTCCTGTCGTCCATTGTTGCACTGCGTCCGGAAACCGGGGAATACGTCTGGCACTACCAGACCACACCGGGCGAGAGTTGGGACTACACCGCGACACAGCACATGATCCTTGCCGAGCTGTCCTGGCAGGGTGAGCCGCGCAAGGTGATTATGCAGGCGCCCAAAAACGGCTTTTTCTATGTGCTGGACCGGTTGACCGGTGAACTCCTGTCCGCAGAGCCCTATACCCGGGTGAGTTGGGCCGAGCGTGTCGACCTGGAGACGGGCCGTCCTGTGGAGAACCCGGAGGCGCGCTATGAAAATGGCGAGGCCGCGCTGGTGTGGCCGCATCCGCTGGGTGGCCACAACTGGCACCCGATGAGCTACAGCCCGGATACCGGCCTGGTCTATATTCCGGCACAGGAGATCGCCATGAACTACGCGCATGACGCGGAGTTCACCTACACGCCAGGTGCCTGGAACACGGGGGTGGTTTTCGAGGTGGCGGGCATGCCCGATGACGTGGAAATACGCGAGACGTTCGCCAAGCTGACCAAGGGACATGTCAGCGCCTGGGACCCGGTCGCCGGGCGCGAGGTCTGGCGCATCCAACACGATAACGTCTGGAACGGGGGATTGCTTTCGACGGCAGGCAACCTGCTGTTCCAGGGCAACGCCGAGGGCGAACTGGTGGCCTACCGCGCCAATGATGGCGAACCTGTGTGGCGTTTTCCGGCGCAGACAGGGATTGTGGCAGCACCGGTGAGCTACAGCGCTGACGGTACGCAGTTCGTGGCGGTGGCCGCGGGCTGGGGCGGGGCCTTTGCGCTGGCCGGTGGCGAGCTGGCGTCACGCAGTGCCGGTTCCGTGACGCGCGCACGCGTGCTGGCGTTCCGCGCCGGCGGCACTGCATCCCTGCCCCCGGTGACCGTCGCTGAGGAAAGCGCTGCGGCCGTCGCCGTGGCCGCCGACCCGGAGGACGCTGACAGCATCGAGCGTGGTCGTGTGCTGTTCATGCGCAACTGCCACATGTGCCACGGCGACCGTGCGATCTCCGGTAGCAGCCTGCCCGATCTTCGTCACATGTCGGATGCGACCGTTGCGGAGTTCGGCGCGATCGTCCTCGGCGGCTTGCGGCACCAGGGCGGTATGCCCGGCTTCGCCGAGCGCCTCGACCAGGCCAACGCCGAGGATCTGCTTGCCTACCTGCTCAGCGTGCGCGCCGGGGAGAGCTGATTCAGTGCTTCGGGGCCCCCGGCTCTGCTTCCCCGGAGCGTAACAGCTCGATCAACGCCCTGCCCGCCGGTGGCAGGGTGGTATTGCGCAGGTAGACGATGCCCGGGCGCACCAGGATGTCACTGAAGCCCGGAAAGTCGATTTCCATGAGCTGCCCCCCCACAACGCTATCGCGCAGGATCCGTTCCGGGCCGCAGGTGATAAAGTCCGAGTGCAGGACGACCTTGCTGATAAGGCTGAAATCCTCGCAGTAGATGCGGCAGGCCCGGGCGACAAAGCTGTCCGGATCCGCGCCTTCCGGGGCGTTGGCACGCAACCATTCTACCCAGCGTCGCGGCAGGGACGGCAGTGCCAGCGGGTAGTTCGTCAGGTCCGCTGCCTGCACCCGGCCAACCTGCAGCAGCGGGTGGCCCGGCCGGCAGGCGGCAACGGAGCGAATGGGGTTTAACGGTATAACTTCCAGTTCTGCCTGGCCCTCGAACTCACCGATATCGGCAACCATGAGGTGCAGGGCGCCGGCGTGGAGCTGCTGCACCAACCCCGCCCAGCTGTCGATCGCGACCCGGATGCTGAGCCCGGGGTGCCTGGACACCAGCCGCGCCACGGCGTCACCGATGGGGCCGCGCGCCACGATAGGGCCGCTGCCCACCCGCAATTCGCCGCGCAGGCTGTCTGAGAGCGCATCGAGGCTGTGATGAATGTCGTCCAGCTCATGCATGATGCGCCGCGCGTGTTCCATCAACACCGCACAATGCGGCGTCGGGTCCACACTCTGGGACTTGCGGTCAAAGAGCACGACGTCCAGTTGCTGCTCCAGATTCTTGATGCTCTTGGTGAGCGCCGGTTGCGTGATGAACAGCGCATCTGCTGCTTTGCGAAAACTGCGGTGCTTCGCCAGCATGAGGACGTGGCGCAGTTGGCGGGTATCAATCGGATGCATATCCGGCGCCCCTATCGATCCAGGCCGCCCATCAGCATGTATTTGATTTCCACATAATCATCCATGCCGTACTTCGAGCCCTCGCGTCCGGAGCCGGACTCCTTTACGCCACCGAAGGGCGCCATCTCATTGGAGATCAGCCCTTCGTTGATACCCACGATGCCGTACTCCAGGGCCTCGGCAACCCGCCACACGCGGCCGATATCCCGTGTGTAGAAGTAGGAGGCGAGCCCGAATTCGGTGTCATTGGCCAGTTCGATCGCCTCGGCCTCCGTGTGAAAGCGCACCACGGGCGCCACGGGGCCGAAGATCTCATTGCGAAACACCGGCATATCCCGGGTTACGTCCGTGAGGATCGTCGGTTGGTAGAAGCAGCCCCCCAGGGTGTGCCTGCCGCCGCCCAGCGCGACCTGTGCGCCCGCGTCGATGGAGGCCTGTACCAGCGCGTCCACGTCGTCCACGGCGCCGCTGTTCACCAGGGGGCCGATCTTCACGTTGTCAGCGAACCCGTCGCCCACTGCCAGTTCCCGCGTCGCGGCAACCAGCCTGGCCACGAAATCGTCGTAAATGCCGTGTTGCACGAGAATACGGTTGGAGCAGACACAGGTCTGGCCCGCGTTGCGGTATTTGGACGCGATGGCACCCTCGACCGCAGCATCGATGTCGGCATCGTCGAAGACGATGAACGGTGCGTTGCCGCCCAGTTCCATGGAGGTCTTTTTCAGGGTGTCGGCGCACTGCGCTTCGAGCATCTTGCCCACGGGCGTGGAGCCGGTAAAGGTCAGTTTGCGCACCAGCGGGTTGCTGGTCAGCTCGCCGCCGATAGCCGAAGAACTGCCGGCCACAATATTCAGCACGCCGGCAGGCACACCCGCGCGCTCGGCCAGCACGGCCATGGCGAAGGCGGACAGCGGCGTTTCGCTGGCGGGTTTGATGACGATGCTGCAGCCGGCGGCCAGCGCAGGCGCGGCCTTGCGGGCGATCATGGCATTGGGGAAGTTCCACGGGGTGATGGCGGCAACCACACCGACGGGCTGCTTGATGCAGACGATGCGCCGGTCAGAGCCGGGGCCGGGTATGACGTCACCGTTGACGCGCTTGGCCTCCTCGCCGAACCACTCAATGAACGAGGCGCCGTAGGCCACTTCCCCGCGCGACTCCGCGAGGACCTTGCCCTGTTCGGCGGTCATGATTCTGGCGAGGTCTTCCTGGTGCTCCATCATCAGGTCGAACCACCTGCGCAGCACGGCGGCGCGCTGCTTCGCCGGGCGGGCTTTCCAGTCGTCCATGGCCAGTTGCGCGGCGTCAATGGCGCGCCGCGTTTCAGCTGCGCCTACCTTCGCCACGCGTACCAGCAGTTCGCCATTGGCGGGGTTGTTCACGGGGAACGTGGCGCCGTCATCCGCATCCACCCAGGCGCCGCCAATATACGCCTGGGTCTGCAGCAGGGTCGGGTCCGACAGTGAAAGATCCATAACGGTGCTCCTTGAAGTTTCCGGGCCGCTGCAATGCACCGCCCACACTGCGCGCTAGTGTGAAGCACAACCCGCTGCGGCTTCAAGGGCGGGTATTTTTCGCCTCGGTGCGGGTGTGGCGGGTGCGTCGCCTGCGGCCGCTGAGCTTGTGCTTGCGCACCAGCCCTCGCAGCTGGTCATAGCTGAGTCCCAGCGCCTGTGCTGCGCGCCGCTGGTGGTGGTTGTGTTCCGCCAACGCCTGGTGGACGAGGCGACGCTCGATGGCCAGCATGCGCGCACTGAAATCGGTAATACCGGGTGTGGCGAGCTCCGCTGCCGCGCTGGCCTCCGGCGGCGTCCGATCCCCGGACGGTGGGGGCGATAGCGGCGCAAAGGGCGACTGAAAGGGGTCCAGTACGATCTCAGCCACCGGCCGCGACTTTTTGCCCCAGCGGTGCAGTGAGCGTTCCACGGTGTTTTTCAGTTCCCGCACATTCCCCGGCCAACTGTGCCCCTGCAGGCTCTCCAGGGCGCTCGCGCTGAACCCCGGAAACAGCTCCCAGCCCAGTTCCTTGCACATGAGAATGGCAAAGTGACGGGCCAGTTCGGGAATGTCCTCGGGGCGTTGCCGTAGCGCGGGCAGGTGCACCACGTCAAAGCTCAGGCGGTCCAGCAGGTCGGCACGGAAACGCCCCTCGGCCACGAGGGCCCGGAGATCCGCATGGGTGGCGGCCACTACCCGGACATCGACCTGCAAGGTCTCCTGGCCACCGAGCCGTTCGAATTCACCGTACTCGACCAGTCGCAGGAGCTTCTCCTGCACCGGAAGCGGCATGGTGCCCAGCTCGTCGAGGAACAGGGTGCCGCCATCTGCGCGTTCAAAGCGCCCCTGGCGCAGTCGTGTGGCCCCGGTGAATGCGCCCGCCTCATGGCCAAAGAGTTCGGAGTCCAGCAGTGTCTCGGGCAGCGCGGCGCAGTTGACCTTGACGAAGGGCGCCGCCCAGCGGGCTGAGAGAAAGTGCAACCGTTCGGCCGCCAGCTCCTTGCCCGTGCCCCGTTCACCCTGAACCAGCACGGGGCGATTGATCCCCGCCAGCTGCGAGACGTGCTCAAGTGCATGAGCCAGCGCGCTGGAGCTACCGATAATGCCTTCGTTGCTTCGCATAGGTTTCAAAAACCTAAAAAAATAAGTCAATAAAACCTTTATAAGGTAAATATAACCTGTAAATCAAGGCGGCAAACGCATGTTCTGGCCGGGTGGAGTGCGTTTAGCCAGTTAAAACAGCGACTTACGTGATCTGGCACGGTTCCTGTATCAAGCAGCCTGGAAACGCCACGAATGGCATACGGCAAACGGGCTTGACCCGGGGAGAAGGACCATGGGCATTTTTTCGCGGATGAGCGACATCATTAACTCCAACCTCAACGCCTTGCTGGACCAGGCCGAAGACCCGCAGAAGATGATTCGCCTGATCATCCAGGAAATGGAAGATACACTGGTGGAGGTGCGCAGCTCCTCGGCCCGCGTGCTCGCAGACCGCAAGGCCGCTGCGCGTCGCCTGCAGCAGGTACAGGCCGAGGCAGAGAGCTGGGAGCAGAAAGCCAGGCTGGCAGTGAACAAGGGGCGCGAAGACCTCGCTCGGGCTGCGTTGCAGGAAAAGCACGCCATTGAGGATGAAGTCGCGGTGGTGGAAGCCGAGTTGCAGGCGGCAGACGAGCACATAGCCCAGCTCAGCACCGAGATTGGTCAGCTGCAGCAGAAGCTCTCGGACGCCAAGTCACGCCAGCAGGCACTGTTGATGCGCAGCAAGACCGTCGAATCGCGGATCAAGGTGAAGCGCCAGATGCACCGTGAGGCACTGGATACCGCCTTTCAGCGGTTCGAGCATTTCGAACGGCGCATCGACAACCTCGAAAGCCAGCTGGAACTGCTCGATGTGGGGCGCGACGTTGCACCGGACCTCGCCGCCGAAATCGAATCCCTGGAAGAGGACGAGCGCATCAGCAACGAGTTGCAGCGACTGAAGGCCGAGATGCAGGGCAGCGCAGAGAACAAGGCCCAGTAGGGCCTGCTATGATCGAGCTGTCGGCTTAGCCGGGTTCCCCACTCCGTCCGAGGATACCGTCCATGCAATTCTGGCAATTCATGTTTGTGCCAACCATCCTGTTTCTGGTCATCGTGGCTCCGATCTGGATCACCATGCATTACCGCAGCGTCAACCGCTCATCCCAGAGCCTGAGTGCGGCAGATCGGCAGGATCTTGAAGACCTTCTGGCCACGGTGGATCGACTCACAGAGCGTATCGGCGCCCTGGAAACGATCCTCGATGCCGACCACAGCACATGGCGCAAGCCGTCGGAGCGCGCGCCGCGCAATGAGGAGTACAACGATGAGTAACCATTACCAGCGCAATCGGGATCGCCACAGCCCTGACTGGCGCACGGCTGAGCGGGGTTTTCGCCAGCGTCGTGACGCGGGATGGGGTATGAATCTGTATCGCAGCACCCGCAGCCGACGCATTGCCGGTGTCTGCGCTGGCCTGGCAGATCACTTTGATATCGCCCACTGGGTGGTGCGTTTGCTCTGGGTTGCCGCCGTGCTGTTTACCGGCACGCTGGCCCTCTGGGCCTACCTTGGCGCATGGCTGTTGCTGGCGCCGAGGCCGCAGGAGCAGAGCAGGGCGGGCGCGGTGTCGGACGGGCCTGCGGGTGGCCCGTCCGGCGTGGCGATGGAATACGACGAGCGCCACCACCACTATCGGCCGCGCAAAGTGTTCCGCTACAGCGAGCCGGGGCCGGTGCGTCTGCGCCGCGCCCGGGAGCGCCTGGACGCCGCCCTGCGCCGTGTGGAAGCCATGGAAAGTTACGTGACGTCCCGTCAGTTTGAACTGGATCGGGAGATTTCGCGACTGTAGCCGTTTCCCTGCGGGGCTTCCCCCCGGCCGTTGCGATACGCTATGCTCGGGCGTATTCTTTTTACGCAAGCTGCCCCGGTGGTGGGCATTGCGAGGGGTAAAGCATGACGGCGATGGAAACCTTTGACAGCAGCGCGCCCGCGGTACGGGAGCCTGTTGTACCACCGCCCCATGCGCTGCTCGCGCTCACCGAAGCGCACCGCGCGGTGGTGGAGGTGGTCACGCTGGGGCTGAGTCGCCGGCTGCTGGAGCGCGCGCCACGCGGCGATGGGCACCCGGTGATGGTCCTGCCCGGTTTTCTCGGCGCCGACGGCTACAACGCCGGCTTTCGTCGCTACCTGACCCGCCTTGGCTATGCAGTCCACGGCTGGGGCCTCGGCCGCAACCTGGGTCCCCGTGAAGGGGTGCTGGAAAGCCTGGAAGCGCGGATAACGTTTCTTTCCGAGCGCTATGAGGGCCCTATATCCCTGGTAGGGCACAGCCTCGGTGGTATTTTTGCCCGGGAACTGGCGCGTGCCTTCCCTGAACGGGTGAGGCAGGTCATCTCACTGGGCAGCCCGTTTGGTGAAGGCCGGATGGTTGCGTCCTATCCCGCCCGCCTGTTTACGGCACTCAATCCGCCGGAGGAGCTGCCGATTGACCAGAACATCCTGCATGTGGCGCCGCCGGTGCCGACCACTGCAATTTATAGCCGCGGGGACGGTGTGGTGAACTGGCAGACCACGCTGCAGCGCGCCGGTCATGCGCGCACCCAGAATATTGAAGTGCGCGGCAGCCATTGTGGCATGACCTTCAACCCGACCATCTGGTACCTGGTTGCCGATCGCCTGTCACAGCCTGTAGACGGCTGGAAGCCTTTCGAGCGACGCAGCTGGTCGAGCCTGCTGTATCCCGCCGCCGGGCAGTGAAACGGCGCTAAGCCGTCTCCAGCGCCGCGGCGTGGAAGGCGATATGCTCGCCGATAAACGAGGCGATGAAATAGTAGCTGTGGTCGTAACCCGGCTGCAGGCGGATGGTTGCCGGGAAGCCCGTGTCCGCGCAGGCTTGCTGCAGGAGAGGCGTTTTCAGCTGGGACGCCAGGAAACTGTCCGCGTCGCCCTGGTCGATCAGCATGGGTAGCTGCGGCGCTCCGCCGCAAATCAGCGCACAGCTGTCGTAGGCCAGCCAGGTGCTGCGGTCCGTACCCAGGTAGTGACCAAAGGCCTTTTCTCCCCAGGGGCACTGGGTCGGCGCCACGATTGGGGCAAATGCAGACACCGCAGCAAAGCGCCCCGGGTTGCGCAGGGCCATCACCAGTGCGCCATGTCCCCCCATGGAATGGCCGGCGATCGACCAGCGATCCGCCGCCAGCGGAAACTGGCTGTTCACCAGCTCGGGCAGCTCCACGGCGACGTAATCGTACATCCGGTAGTGCTGTTGCCAGGGCGCTTGCGTGGCGTTGACATAAAATCCGGCGCCGAGGCCGAAATCCCAGGCACCCTCCGGGTCATCCGGCACGCCCTCGCCGCGCGGGCTGGTATCGGGGCAGACGATGGCCAGGCCGTGCTCCGCGGCGTAGCGCTGGGCCCCGGCTTTCTGGGTGAAATTTTCGTCTGTGCAGGTAAGCCCCGATAACCAGTAGAGCACCGGTACCGGGTGCTGCTCGGCCTGTGGTGGCAGGAAAACAGCCCCCTGCATCGTGCAGGCAAGCGTTTCCGACAGGTGCTCGAAACGCAGCTGGCGACCTCCAAAAACACGGTGCTCTGCAATGATATTCATCGTCATACCCGGCCCTCAGTACACGACAACCGAGCGGATACTGTGTCCGCCATGCATGAGGTCAAAGCCGCGGTTGATGTCATCCAGGGGCATGGTATGGGTGATCAGATCGTCGATATTGATCTTGCCGTCCATGTACCAGTCGACAATCTGTGGCACATCGGTCCGGCCGCGCGCGCCGCCGAAGGCCACGCCGTGCCAGGAGCGGCCGGTCACCAGCTGGAATGGCCGCGTGGCGATCTCCTTGCCGGCGCCGGCGACGCCGATGATGTACGACTCCCCCCAGCCCTTGTGGCAGCATTCAAGGGCCTGCCGCATGACGTCGACATTACCGATACATTCAAAGCTGTAGTCGGCCCCGCCACCGGTGAGCTCGAGAATCGCCTCCACCACATTGGCAACCTGTGTGGGGTTGATAAAGTCGGTCATGCCAAACTTGCGTCCCAGCGCTTCCCGCTCGGGGTTCAGGTCCACGCCGATGATGCGATTGGCGCCTACCATACGCGCGCCCTGCAGCACGTTCAGGCCAATGCCGCCGAGGCCAAACACCACCACATTGCTGCCCGGTTCAACTTTTGCCCGGTAGACCACTGCGCCCACGCCAGTGGTTACCCCGCAGCCGATGTAGCAGATCTTGTCGAAGGGCGCATCTTCGCGCACCTTGGCTACCGCGATCTCGGGCATGACGCTGAAATTCGAGAAGGTCGAGCAGCCCATGTAGTGCAGCAGGGGTTTGCCGTCCAGGGAAAAGCGGCTGCGCCCATCGGGCATGACACCGCGCCCCTGTGTTTCCCGAATGGCCTGGCACAGGTTGGTTTTCGGGTGCAGGCAGAAATTGCACTCCCGACACTCCGGGGTGTACAGCGGAATGACGTGATCGCCGGGTTTCACCGATTTCACGCCGGCGCCGACTTCGCGCACGATGCCGGCACCCTCGTGCCCGAGAATCGCAGGGAACGCGCCCTCGGGGTCGTCCCCCGAAAGCGTGAATGCATCGGTGTGGCATATGCCTGTAGCCATCATTTCCACCAGGACTTCGCCCGGCTGGGGGCCCTCGAGGTCGACTTCGACCACTTCCAGCGGCTGGCCGGCAGCAAAGGCAACGGCGGCTCGTGTTTTCATTGGTAACTCCCGGTCAAGGCAACAGTCTGGCATGGTAAGTCGCGGTGTCGGGCGGGACAAGCGTGCGGTTTTACATTAGGCTGGCGCCAGCACGGGGCAGGTGGCCTGAAGCGACAGTCCGGGGGACGCTGAACGACATGCAGGAGAGGTTGGAATCCTTTGGTGGGGCGGGGTCGAAGCTGGTCTTCGCCCATGCCAACGGCTATCCCCCCGGCAGTTACAGGCGCCTGCTGGCACCGCTCGCCGAACACTTCAGCGTCAGCGGCTATCGCCATCGGCCGCTGTGGTCGCGGGAACCGGCGCCGGCGCGCGCCAACTGGCGCCAGTTTGCCGATGACCTGATTGCCACGCTGGAACACAGTGACGGCGAGCCGGTCTGGATAATGGGGCACTCGCTGGGCGGGGTTGTGGCCATGCTGGCAGCCTGCAAGCGCCCGGAACTGTTCCGTGGCCTGGTGTTGCTCGACCCGGTGTTCATGCCGATGCGCCTGGCGTTGGGCCTCAACCTTACGCCGCGCAGCCGTCTGGCCAGGATTCCGATGGTGCGCCGCGCTCTGCGGCGACCGGGCCGGTTTTCCAGTGTGCAGCAGGCCTACGCGTTCCATCGCGATAAGCGTGCCTACAGCGGAATTTCGGATGACGTTCTCTGGGATTACATCCGTGCCGGTGTGCGCGCCACGGCGGACGGCGATTGGGAACTGGCCTACTCCGGTGCCTGGGAGGCCGCTGTGTATTCCTCGCTGCCGCTGGTGTGGCCGCGCCTGTGGAAACTGCGCCTGCCCACCCTGGGTCTGCGCGGCGAGCACTCGGACATCCTTTCCGCCGCCGGGCTGCGACGCTGGGCGGCACTGCAGCCGGCTGCGGAACTGGATACCCTGCCCGGTGGGCACCTGTTTCCGCTGGAACACCCGGATGCCACGGCCCGGCGCGTGCTGGATTTTCTTGCGCGGCAGCCGGCCTGATGCTGCACCGTATCTGGCTCGGGTTCTTCCTGCTGGCATTTGTTGCCGCGCTGGTGCAATGGCTGCTGGCCGGCGATGCGGCGGTCTTTCAGCGGATGGTCAGCAGCCTGTTCGACATGGCAGCGCTGGCCGTGGAGCTGGCTATTGGACTCATCGGGCTGATGGCCTTCTGGCTGGGCGTGGTCGCCGTCGGTGAAGCGTCGGGCCTTGTTGATCGGCTGGCGCGACTGCTGTCGCCGTTATTTACCCGGCTGATGCCCGACGTCCCGCGTGGGCACCCGGCGATCTCCTCCATGACCCTCAACCTGTCGGCCAATATTCTCGGGCTGGACAACGCCGCCACGCCCCTCGGTATCAAGGCAATGAAGGATCTGCAGACCCTGAACCCGCGCCCGGAGGTTGCCACCAATGCGCAGATCCTGTTTCTGGTGCTGAACACTTCGTCGGTGACGCTGTTTCCGGTGACGATATTGCTGTACCGCGCCCAGATGGGTGCGGAGGACCCGGCAGCCGTGTTCATTCCCATTCTCATCGCGACCAGCTGTTCGACCCTGGCAGGCCTGCTGGTGACTGCCTGGGTGCAGCGTATCCGCCTGCGCGACACGGTTGTACTGGGCTTCCTCGGCGGTGCCTTTGCCCTGTTGCTGGCGCTGGTGGGCTGGTTCTCCACGCTCGGTGCCGATGCCCTGCAGCGGCAGTCCAGCCTGATCAGTAATCTGCTGATCGTGAGCCTGATCATGCTGTTTCTGGTCGTTGCGCACCGGCGCGCGGTGAATGTCTACGACACCTTTATCGAAGGCGCCAAACAGGGGTTTGAGACGGCCATCGGCATCATTCCCTATTTGCTGGCGATGCTGGTGGCGATCGGTGTATTCCGCGCCAGCGGGGCGCTGGACCTGGTGTTGGGCCTGCTGCGCGGCGGTGTGCAGTTTCTCGGCTTTGACACCCTGTGGGTGGACGCCATGCCGACCGCCCTGATGAAACCGCTGTCGGGTTCCGGCGCGCGGGCCATGATGATCGACACCATGAACACCTTTGGTGTCGATTCATTCCAGGGGCGCCTGGCGGCAACGATGCAGGGTTCCACGGAGACGACGTTCTACACGCTGGCGGTGTACTTTGGTGCGGTGGGCATCCGCCGCGCTCGCCACGCCCTCGGCTGTGGTCTTGCGGCGGATGCGGCCGGTATTGTGGCCGCTATCGTGGTCGCCTACTGGTTCTACACCTGAGTGCCCGTCACAAAAGTTTCATCAAGCTTCGGCAGCAAGTGTCTTTACTGCGTCTGCGGGCGCGCTAGACTGGTCGTTTTTACTGAGGCTCAAACATGACGGACTCCCACAATTCCCTGCAGAGGCGGTTGGCGGATCTCGACGAGAGCCTGTTCATCCCCCGGGAAATCAGCTGGTTGTCCTTCAACGCGCGGGTGCTGCAGGAAGCCGCGGACGAGACCGTGCCGGTGATCGAGCGGCTGCGTTACCTCGGTATTTTCTCCAACAATATGGACGAATTCTTTCGCGTTCGGGTGGCAGAGGTGCGACGCCTGATCACGGTTTCAGACGCCACCTCGAAGCAGCGTGCCAAGGATCTGCTGGCGGCCATCCTCAAGCGCGTCGTGGAGCTGCAAAAGCAGTTTGAGAAAACCTACAACGCCGTGCTGCGTGACCTGCGTGCGCGGCAGATCTACATGGTCAACGAACGCCAGCTCGACCCGGGCCAGGCCGCGTTTGTGCAGGCCTATTTCACCCGCACGGTATTACCCGAACTGGAGCCGATTCTGCTGCGTGATGGCCAGGCTATCCCCGCCCTGAATGACGAGTCCATCTACCTCGCGCTGGATATCCGCTCGGGTGAGGACTACAACTACGCGGTCGTGGAGGTCCCCACGGACCGGCTCGACCGTTTCGTGCAGATACCCAAGCGCAAGGGACGGGCCGGCAAGGTGTTTATCGCCCTCGATAATGTGATTCGTTTCTGCCTGCCGCAGATGTTTCGTGGTGTGTTCCACATTGACGAAGCGGCGGCCTACTGCTTCAAGTTCTCGCGCGACGCGGAGCTGGAGATCGACCCGGGTATTACGGAAAGCCTCATCGACAAAATGGAGAGCAGCCTGAAGCAGCGACGCAAGGCGGAAGCGGTGCGCTTTGTCTACGACGCGGCCATGCCGCAGCGGCTACTGGACTATCTCTGTTCCCGTTTCGGCTTTGGCAAGTACGACAGCCTGATCCCGGGCGGCCGCTACCACAATTCCAAGGACTTCATGTCCTTCCCGAACGTGGGCCCAAAGTACCTGGAGTTCAGGCCCCTGCCGCCGATTCGCCTGCCGCGCCTGGATGAGCCCGGCAGCCTGTTTGACAACATTCGCGAGCAGGACGTGTTCCTGTACTACCCCTACCATCCCTTCGATTACATTATCGACCTGCTCAAAACTGCGGCACTCGATCCCAATGTGTCGACAATCAAAATCTGCCTTTACCGGGTTGCCAAGGTGTCGCGCGTTATTGATGCGCTGGTCAATGCGGTGCAGAACGGCAAGCGCGTGCTCGCGGTGGTGGAGCTTGCGGCGCGGTTTGATGAAGCGGCCAACATCAGCTGGGCCCAGCGTCTTACCGAAAACGGTATCGACGTGATCTTTGGCATTCCCGGCCTCAAGGTGCACAGTAAACTGTTGCTCATTGAACGCCGCGAAGAGGGCCAGATCCGCTATTACAGCCATATTGGCACCGGCAACTTCAACGAAAAGACCGCGCGCCTGTATACCGATTTCACATTGCTGACCTACGATCAGAATATTGGTCGCGATATCTACGATGTGTTTGATTTCCTGCAGTTCACCTACAAGCGGCCGCGCTACAGAACACTGCTGGTGTCTCCGCACAGCACGCGACCGGGCCTGATGCACCTGGTAGAGCAGGAGATCGCCAACGCCCGTGCCGGTTACCGGGCGGAGATGACCCTGAAGTGCAACAATCTGGTGGACAACCAGCTGGTGATGAAGCTCTACGAGGCCTCCGATGCGGGTGTCAAGATCAGGCTGATCATTCGCGGCATGTGCTCGCTGCTGCCCGGCGTGCGGGGGATCTCGGAAAATATCGAAGCCATCAGCATCGTCGACCGTTTTCTTGAGCACCCCCGGGCTTACGTGTTTTACAACCGGGGCAATCCGCGTTACCTGCTGGGTTCCGCTGACCTGATGACGCGCAATCTCGACTACCGGGTTGAGGTGCTGTGCCCGATCCGCGACCGGGCCGCACAGCGGGTTTTGCAGGATATCCTCGATCAGCAGTGGCACGATAACGTCAAGGCCCGCATCATCGACCAACATCAGGTGAACGAATACGTACCCCGGCGCGCCAAGGCGGCGATGATCCGCTCCCAGGAATCGATTCACCGCTACCTTTCCAGCGGTAAATTGCCCCGCTATCCGAAGACCCCTGCGGCGGTCAGTAAACCGCAGCGCCGGCGCAAGCGGCACTAGCTGCGCCGACGCTGCAAACAATCTTCGCTCTGTTAAGTTTTCTCTAAGTTTCGTACCTCACACTGTCTCCCAATGAGTCCATTGTGAGGTACGACAGTGACCGCTTTCCTGCACAGCATCCCGAACGGTGGCACCCTCAGCGTCTTTCAGGCCGCTGCAGGTGTGGCGGATGCCCCGTTTGCCCTCTGCGCCTGCGAGGAGATGCACCCGCGCCGCGAGCGCGTGGAGCGCTATATCGGCAGCGTCTTTCAGGCTGCCTGGGGCGCGCGCGTGCTCTCGTTTCTGCCGCTGCTCTGTAGCCTTGAGCGCGACGGAACGCTGCAGGCCGCACTGGGCCTGCGCAGCGCCAACCGGGGTCCACTTTTCTGTGAACAGTATCTTGATGTCCCGGCCACGTCTGCGGTTGATGCCCTGCACGGAGGCCGCTGCAGCCGTGGCGATGTCCTGGAGCTGGGTAACCTCGCGGCCTCTGAGCCGGGGCAGGGTGCACTGCTGTATCTGCTGGTCACTGCAGCGATATATGAGGCGGGTATCCGCTATCTCATCTTCGCCGCGAACCGCGCGGTGCGGCTTTCCATCTGCCGCAGTGGCTTTACGCCACAGGCCGTTGGCGCCGCGCGCCCGGAGCGCCTGGGCGCCGCGGCGCGCGACTGGGGGCGGTACTACGAAGGCGATCCGCAGGTGATGATCGGCGACATGCGCCTGACCCACCAGCAGGCGTGGTCGCGGCCGACGATGGCGGCCGAACTGCAGCGTTATGCTGCAACCATCTCTGCCCTCGCGGCCACCCTTCGCGAGCACGCCGGGTGAGTGCGCTGGAGCAGGTTCTGGCACGCCGCGCGGTACAGGATCCGCAGTCGGTGGTGCTGGAGGATGGTCAACTGACGGTCACTGCGGCAGACCTGGTGAGTGATGTTGCCCGGCTGGCGGCCTGTCTGCGCGCATCCGGCCTGCAACGCATTGCGCTGCTTGCGGAAAACTCGGTGAACTGGGTGCGTGTCGACCTCGCGGCACAGGCGGCCGGTGTCTGTCTGGTGCCACTGCCGACGTTTTTCAGCGCTGGCCAGCGCGCCCACGTGTTGCAGGCATCCGGAGCGCAGGCGGTGATTGCCAGCCCCGCGCTGTATCCATCGGTGGCAACGCTGCCCGGTGCGGGTGAGTGGGAGGATCTGCCCTTTGGCCTCAGCGTGCTCCGGCTTGACGTGGGCGCAGGCGGTGCTATACCGCCCGGGACGGCCAAAATCACGTTCACCTCAGGCTCCACCGGCAACCCCAAGGGGGTCTGTCTTTCTACTCAGCAGTGCCTGCGGGTAGCGCAGTCGCTGGCAGCAGGCGTGGGATTGACGGCACCTCGTCATCTCTCGCTGTTGCCCTTAAGCACGTTGCTGGAAAATATCGCCGGTGTGTATATGCCACTGCTGGCGGGCGGTAGTATCGTCTTGCCGCCGCCGGCTGAACTGGGTCTCGCTGGCAGCTCCGGCGTCGATGCAAAACGCCTGCTGGGCGGCCTCGCGCGCATCAACCCACAGACCCTGATCGTCATCCCGCAATTGCTGACGCTCTTTGATCAGGCCCTGGGGGGCGGCTGGCAGGCGCCACCGGCGCTCGCATTTGTGGCCGTCGGCGGCGCACGCGTTGCGCCAGACCTGCTACGCCGGGTCAGACAGGCAGGGTTGCCCGTGTATGAAGGCTACGGCCTGTCGGAATGTGCGTCTGTGGTCAGCCTGAATACCCCGGATGCGGATCGCCCGGGCACCAGTGGGCGGGTACTGCCGCACGTCCGGGTCAGCGTCAGCGCGGGGGAGCTTGTGGTCGATGGCAACCGTTTCCTTGGCTACCTTGATGACCCCCGGAGCTGGCAGTCCGGCCCCGTTGCAACCGGCGATCTGGGCCATATTGATGCGGACGGCTTCCTGGCCGTATCCGGTCGTCGCAAGCATCTGCTTATCAGCAGTTTTGGCCGCAACATCTCTCCGGAATGGGTGGAAAGCGAATTGCTGGCAGACGGCTGCCTGCGCCAGGTCGTGGTGCTGGGTGATGACCGACCCTTCTGCGTTGCCCTGGTCTACCCGACGCGGGCTGATTGCAGCGATACAGAGATTGCCGCCAGCATCGCCGCCGCCAACGCGGGCCTGCCGGACTACGCCCGTGCACAACGCTGGATTCGCCTGCCATCGCCGCTGTCCGCCGAGAATGGACTGCTTACCGAAAACGGGCGACCGCGCCGGGACCGGATTGCGGCGCACTTCGCTGCGTCGCTCGACACCTGTTATCTACCCGAAAAGGAGTTGCTGGCAACATGAACGATTCAGGCAATGGTTTCTTCCAGACGCTGCAGAATGCCACCCTCGCAGAGCGTGAGGCCCTGGTGGCCACGGACCTGGTGCGTGATGCACTGGCCGGGAAGCTGACGACGGAGCGCTACGTTGCGTTTCTGGTACAGGCCTATCACCACGTCCGGCATACCGTACCCCTGCTGATGGCGGCGGGGGCGCGTATGCCTGGAGACAAGGAGTGGCTGCGCACGGCGCTGGCTGAATACATCGAGGAGGAACTCGGTCATCAGGAATGGATCCTCAACGATATCGAAGCCTGCGGCTATGACCGCGACAGGGCCCGCCTGAGCGTACCCAATCGCGCGACCGAGTTGATGGTTGCCTACGCCTATCACGTTATCGATCGGGTAAATCCGGTGGGCTTTTTTGGCATGGTTCACGTGCTGGAAGGGACCTCCATTCGTGTCGCCGACAGCGCTGCGGACGCGATCGCGGTATCCACCGGCCTGCCGCGCAAGGCCTTCAGCTATCTGCGTTCCCACGGAGCCCTGGACATCGAGCACGTACAGTTTTTTGAAAACCTGATGAACCGTATCGACCAGCCGGAAGATCAGCGGCAGATACTGCATTGCGCGCGTATCTTTTATCACCTGTATGCGGATGTGTTCCGCAGCGTCAGCGCCGATCAGGCGCAGCGCCTCGCAGCGTAGGTGGCGGCATGCATATTTCAGGTCAACGCGTTCTGCTCACCGGCGCCGCAGGGGGCATCGGCCAGGCCTGCGCGCGTGCGCTGGCGGAGGCCGGCGCATCGCTGCTGCTCGTGTCGCGCAATGGCGGTGTGCTAAACGCATTGCGCACATCGCTACCGGGTGATGGCCACCGCGTGCTGGTGGCCGACCTTGGTACTCCCGCGGGGCGGGCGGCGGTCATCGCCGCCGCTCAGGATGTCGATGGATTGATCAACAACGCCGGTGTCAATCATTTCGGCCTGTTTGCCGAGCAGGAGGAATCGCAATGGCGCCAGACGCTGGAACTGAACCTCTTGGTGCCCATGCTGCTCTTGCAGGGCTTGTTGCCGGTTCTACAGGCGCGGCGGGGCTGGGTGGTCAACGTGGGTTCCGCATTTGGCAGCATCGGCTTTCCGGGTTACGCGGCCTACAGCGCGAGCAAATTCGGCTTGCGTGGATTCACCGAGGCGCTGCGCCGCGAGCTCGCCGGCAGCGGCGTGAGCCTGCACTACCTTGCGCCCAGAGCGACAGCGACGGATATGAATGCAGGGCCCACAGCGGCGATGAACGCCGAACTGGGTACAGCCGTGGATGATCCCGATCGTGTGGCGGCTGAGTTGCTGGCGCTGTTGCACTCGGCGCGGGGCGTTCGATTTGTGGGCTGGCCCGAGCGCTTCTTCATCAAGCTGAACGGCCTCTTTCCGTCGCTGGTGGAAAAGTCACTGGTCAAGCAGTTGCCGGTTATTCGCCGTCACGCGCTGGCTGCCCGAGGTGCCGGCGAGTAAACTGCCCAGATGCGTATTCTCCTGGTTGAAGATGACAGATCCCTCGCCGCCGGCCTTCAGGCCGCGCTGAGCCGGGAGGGGTTTGCCGTGAACCATGTGGCCTCGGGCGGGCAGGCACTGGCCGCCGTGCGGGCGGAGGCGCCGGATATGGTGGTACTGGATCTGGGGCTGCCGGACATGGATGGGCTGCAGGTGCTGCGAGCGGTGCGCGAGACGCACCGCAGCCTGCCGGTCCTGTTGTTGACCGCTCGGGACGGGGCTGACGATAAAGTGCGCGGCTTGGATCACGGTGCCGACGACTACATGGCGAAACCCTTCGATGTGAAGGAGCTGGCCGCCCGCCTGCGGGTCATAGAACGGCGCCTGTCGAACACAGCAGCAAGCAGCTGTCTCACGGTGGGTCATGTCGCCCTGGATACTGCAGCGCATACGGTCGTCGTCGGAGACCAGCCCCTCGATCTCCCGCGGCGCGAATACATGCTACTGAAAGCGTTGATGGAGAGCGTCGGCAAGGTCCTGACACGCGAGTCTCTGGAGGGACGTCTCTACAGCTGGGGCGAGGAAGTGAGCAGCAACGCGCTGGAAGTACATATTCACCACCTGCGCAAGAAACTTCCGGACGACTTTATCAAGACCGTGCGGGGTATCGGCTACACCGTGCCGCGGCAATGAAATCGATACGCCGTTCTCTGGTTACCATGCTGATCGCAGCGTTTACGCTGGTGTCTTTTGTGGCCGCACTGAACGGTTACCGGGCCAGCATGGACAAGGCGGAGGCACTGCTGGATGCACAGCTTCAGTATTCTGCGGAGATTCTCATCGGCCTCGGGAGTGGCGATATACCGTCTCAATCACCGGGCAGCGGCGTCGAAGGCTTTGTCTTCCAGATATGGGAGGATGAGCGCCCGGTGCTGCGCTCTGCTGCGGCGCCGGACGCGCCGATTGCGGCGTTTGCTGCAGGTTACCGGTACGCCAATTTCGGTGGATATCGCTGGCGCACATTGACGGTTGCCATGGGGGACCAGCGTTGGGGGATGGTGGCAGAGCGGGCGGATGTTCGCCACACGCTGGCCGAGAGCGTTGTGCTGGAATCCGTGATTCCCCTCCTGCTCTGGTTACCGGTAGCGGCATTGCTGATCTGGGTGCTGGTAGGCTGGGGGTTGGCGCCGCTGCGGGAGCTCAGCGAGCAGATCAATCGCAAGGCCACGGACGACCTCACCCCGCTTCCTGATACGGATCCGCCCACCGAGCTGCAGCAGGTGATTACCTCGACCAACGGCCTTCTGCTGCGTCTGGCTGCTGCGCTGCAGCGGGAAAAGCACTTCGCCTCACATGCCGCCCACGAGTTGCGGACGCCGATCAGCGCCCTGAAAATTCACCTGCACAATCTGGAAAATGAAGTTCCGGCGGGCAGCAGTGCGCTGCAACATGCCACCGAGGGCATCGAGCGTATGCACCACCTGGTCGAACAGCTGCTGGACCTGGCGCGCACGCAGCCGGAGTTGATCAAGGCCAACTTCCAGACCGTTGATTTGCATACCCTCGCACAGCGGGTCACCGCCGAAATGTGGCCCGCGTTCGAATCGCGTCACCAGTCGCTGTCGCTGCAGGGCGAGTCCGCCGTGATGCAGGGTGACGAGACCATGCTGGCGATTCTGCTGCGCAACCTGCTCGACAATGCGCGCAAGTATACGCCTGAGGGCGGCGAAATTGCGGTGTTTGCCGGCAGCCGTGCCGGTGTGCCTTTGCTGGAGGTAGCCGACAGCGGGCCGGGAATCCCCTGCGCTGAGCGGGAGCGCGTTTTTGAGCGGTTTTACCGGGTCGGCACCAGTGCCAGTGAGAGTATCGCCGGGGCCGGCCTGGGTCTGGCGATCACCCAGCATATCGTCCAACTGCACAGTGCAAAGGTGCAGCTGGCCGACAGCCCTCTGGGCAGTGGGCTGGCCGTCACGGTGCAGTTTCCAGTCGAGAGGGGCGCATCGTGAAGCGTGCGCAGCAATGGGCCTGCGCTGTGCTGTGTGGCCTCGCGGCGGCTATGGTGCAGGCGCGTACACCGGTTTTTGAGCTGGAAATTCGCGATCACCTGTTCATACCCGAGGAAATCGTTATTCCCGCCAATACCAAGGTGAAACTGGTGGTCATCAACCATGATGTCACGCCGGAGGAGTTCGAGAGTTACGAATTGAATCGCGAGAAGGTCATTCTCGGAGGCAGCAAGGCCAATATCTTCATCGGGCCATTGGCACCCGGCGTCTACCCCTTTTTTGGTGAATTCAATCCACGTACGGCGCAGGGCAGGGTGGTGGTGGAATGAGGGCCTGTCGTGTTTCTTAACTCCGTGGTTATCGTCTTGCGCGAGGTGCTGGAGGCGGCGGTGCTGGTCAGTGCCCTGCTGGCCCTCGCACGCAGTATCCGCCTTGGAAACCGCTGGTTGTGGCTCGCCGTGCCGTTGGCAGCGGCGGGTGTGACGCTTTACGCCTCGTTTCTCGCGAGGATTACCGATGCGCTGGAGGGCGCAGGTCAGGAGGTGGTGAATGCCAGTCTGCAAGCGGGCGTGTACCTGCTGCTGGTGCCCATTCTCGCGTGCAGTTGGCGTGCACACAGGCGACCGCGCCTGCTGATGATACTGATGGCATTTGCCATCAGCCTGGCCATTGTGCGCGAGTGCGCAGAGATACAGATCTACGTGCGTGCCTTTGCCGCACTCGGTGAACACGCGGCTGCCGTCTGGGCAGGCAGTGCCCTGGGTATGGGCATAGGCATCAGTGCCGGAGTGTTGGTCTACGGCGCCCTGCGAGCCTTGCCGCAGCGCTGGGCACTGGGGGGCTGCTGTGCCGCCCTGGCCCTGATTGGCGCCGGCATGCTGATGCAGGCCACCCTGTTGCTGGAACAGGTGGACTGGTTACCGGACCAGGCCCCGCTCTGGGACAGCTCGGGGCTGCTCAGCGAACAATCGTTTTTGGGTGAACTGCTGTACGCCGTACTGGGCTACGAAGCCACGCCCGGGGCGCTGCAGGTGGGCCTGTATCTGGGCAGTCTGGCGCTGGCTGGTGTTGCGCTCTGGTGGGGCAGTAAAGGGAGGGCAGGACATGCGGTCGGGGAATAGCTGCAGGGGGTTGATGCTGGCGGTTTTGACGGTGTTTCCGGCGGTCACCCTGGCTGACGGCAGTGTTGTCGACAAGGTCTATCACCCCTATGTGGAACAGCTGGAATGGGAGCTGGAGTGGCGCGCCGTGCAGGAACACAATCCCCCCGGCAGCGCGGCACAGCGCCAGGCTACACACCGTGTCGGTCTGGGCCGAGCCGTGTCGGAGTTTGTGTTTGCCGAAGCGTATCTGGTCGGCCGGGAAGGCAGCGACAGCGGATTCACCATCGACGCCTGGGAGTTGGAGGCATTGTGGCAACTGTCAGAGCAGGGGGAGTATCTGCTCGATTATGGGCTGCTGTTCGAGTTGGAAAAGTATCGCCACGAAGAAATCTGGGAGTACTCCACCACCTTGCTACTGGAGCGGGAACTGGGCCGCTTTAGTGCGACAGCCAACCTCGGGGTCATCTACGAGTGGGGCGATGACATTGAAGACGAGTTCGAAACCGCCGCCGCGCTGCAGGCGCGCTACCGTCATTCCCCGCTGCTGGAGCCAGCGCTGGAGCTTTATCTGGGCGAAGACACCCGGGCACTGGGCCCCATGCTGCTGGGCATGGCGCGCCTGGGCAGCCGCCAGGCGCTGCGCTGGGAGGCAGGCGTTGTCTGGGGCCTGGATGCAACCACCGCAGACTACACGCTGCGCGCGGTGCTGGAGTACGAGTTCTGAGCGAGCAGGGGCAACTGCTGCAGCAGGGCCTGCGAAACGAAGTACACCATGAAGTTGGCATAGGCGATGGCGGGATAATGACCGCTGCCATACAACCAGAACTGGCCGATCATGCCATCGGCGACCGTTGCCATGGCGGCACCCAGAGCGACCCAGCGACCGCGGCGGCCAAAGGCCAGCCCTATCCACAGTGCGCAGGGCAGCATGAGCGCGATCAGGATCGAGTAGGCACCCGTAAGCCAGGCAATGTAGGCGGCAGTGCCTGGCAGGAGTACCTGGAAGAAGGCGAAAAGACCGCCAGCGGCGGCGAGCAGCAGCGGCACTGCACGCCACCGTGGAGACACCCGATCCCGGGTTGCCAGCCAGACGGCGGCCAGCAGCAGCGCGTAGCCCGGGAAGAAGAACCAGACTGAATCCGCCAGATAGCTGTGCTGGACGACGTTGTCGTAGCTGTAGAAGCGCGCCGGGACATTGCGGTTCACGGCGTCGCCGAGCAGACACACAGCGAGCCCCGCGACGGTGAGGTCTGCGACCGCAGGGCGCCCTGCCGTGCTGGTCTGGTAGACCCAGCGGCGAATGCGCCAGCCATTCCACAGCAGGCCGCCCAGCAGACTCATTTCCAGCGCTGCGAGCAGGATCTTCCAGGCGCCACTCTCCACCCCCGCCGCCCAGAATGCGCTTTGCAACAGGATGATGGCAGTGCACAGCAGCCAGGGCAGCCGGCGCAGGGAGTTCGGTGGTGCGGCATCGCCGGCGTCCGCGGACTGGTGCATGTCGAGCCTCAGTCCTCGCCGGTCACAAAGGGAATGTAGTCGCCGTAACCGGCGGCCGCCATCTCCTCAAGCGGGATGAAGCGCATCGCCGCCGAGTTCATGCAGTAGCGCAGTCCTGTGGGTGCGGGGCCGTCATCAAATACATGACCGAGATGGGAGTCCGCGTAGCGGCTGCGAATTTCTGTGCGCGCCATGAAAAAGCTGCTGTCGTCCCGTTCCACAACACTGTCTTGGCTGATCGGTTGCGTGAAACTGGGCCACCCGGTGCCTGATGTGTATTTGTCGCGCGAGGAAAACAAAGGCTCTCCGGATACGATGTCCACGTAGATGCCTGCCCGCTTTTCGTCCCAGTAGGCGTTGTTGAAGGCCCGCTCGGTGCCATCCTGGCGCGCCACCCGGAACTGTTCGGGGGTGAGGCGCTGGCGCAGGACTTCGTCAGAGGGGCGCACGAAACGTTCAGGATCGAAGGCCGTTTGCTTGCCCCCTGCTGTAGGCGCAGGACGAAAACGGGAGAAATCAAGCGTCTGCTCCTCCCCCCAGACCCGGTCTATGAACTGATAGCGCCCCGAATTGAAGGTGTAGAACTGGTAGCGCAGTGGATTCTTGCTGGCGTAATCCTGGTGGTAGTCTTCAGCATCGTAGAATGCCGTGAACGGCGTAATGTCGATGACCACAGGTGTGTCGTAGCGGCCAGAAGCCTCCAGCGCATCCCGTGACGCCTGCGCGACGCGCTGCTGCTCCTCGGAGTGATAGAAAATGGCCGGGCGGTACTGGCGGCCTCGATCAACGAATTGCCCGTCCGCGTCGGTGGGGTCCATAAAGCGCCAGAAGCCCTCCACCAAACCCTCGTAGGTGATCACGGTGGGGTCATAGTACACCTGCACCGCTTCGGTATGGCCGGTTTTGCCAGCGGAGACCTGCTTGTAGTCCGGGTTCTTTTCGGTGCCGCCGCTGTAGCCGGAAACTGCCTCCACAACGCCGGGTATCTTCTCAAAGCCCTCTTCCACGCACCAGAAGCAACCGCCGGCAAAGGTTGCCACGGCGAGGCCCGTATCGGCGGGCGCATAGGCGGATCGGGTGTGGCCGGGTGAGGCTGCGACAAAGGCGGCCAGCAGCAGGGCCGCCAGTCTGAGGGTATAACGCATGGTGTGCTCCTTTGAGAGAGGTCGCGCTTGCTACGCGCTGCAACGCTCAGGCGATGACAACACGGCGGCGGTCAGCAGTAGACCCCGTTACCGGTCGCGGAGTTCCATCGGGTGGTGGCAGTGATTTATTTGAGCAGGGAGCCCAGCAGCCCGCGAAACAGCTTGCGGCCCAGACTGCTGCCGGCGGCAGAGCCGAGGCTGCGGGCCATACTCTTGATAAACGCCTCGCTGGTGCTCTGGCGTCCACCTGTGCCGCGGGTTTTCGCTTTGGCGGATTTTTGCGTCGCGTCCTGAGCGCTCGCGGCTTCAACTCTCTCGCGCAACACCTCGTGGGCAGAGCGGGGGTCAACCGGCTCGGCATAGCGGCGCTGGTTGGGGTCGTGTGCCAGAACCGCAGCGCGCTCCTGCGGACTCGCAGGCCCCATGCGTGAGCACGGTGGGCGAATCAGCACGCGCTGCACGGGCGCCGGAATGCCCTTGTCCTGCAGCAGGGACACCAGCGCTTCGCCGACGCCCAGTTCGGTGATGGCGGTGACCGTATCCAGTGCCGGGTTCTCGCGAAATGACTGCGCGGCCACGCGCACGGCTTTCTGTTCACGGGGTGTGTAGGCCCGCAGCGCGTGCTGGATACGGTTCCCCAACTGACCCAGTACCGAATCCGGTATATCGCTGGGGCTCTGGCTGATGAAGTAGACACCGACACCCTTTGAGCGAATCAGGCGCACGACCTGCTCGATCTTTTCCAGCAGTGCGCGCGGCACATCGCGGAACAGCAGGTGCGCTTCATCGAAAAAGAACACCAGCACGGGCTGCTCGGGGTCCCCGAGTTCGGGCAGTGTTTCAAACAACTCGGAGAGCAACCAGAGCAGGAACGTGGAGTACACGCGCGGGCTCTGGATGAGGGTGTTGGCGGCAAGCAGGTTGATCACCCCGCGGCCGTCTCGGGTGGTTTGCATGAAGTCCTTGAGTTCCAGTGAGGGCTCGCCGAAAAACGCGCGTCCCCCCTCGCGCTCAAGCACCAGCAACCGGCGCAGAATGGCGTTTACCGAAGCCTTGGCGACACCGAAGCCTGCTCCCAGTTCCGAGCCGTGCTCTGCGAGATACTCCAGGGTTGTGCGCAGGTCAGCTAGATCCACCAGCAGCAGGCCCTCGCTGTCGGCGAACTCGAAGACCACGTTCATCACACCTTCCTGGGTGTCATTGAGGTCCAGCAGGCGGGCAAGCAGCGCGGGGCCCATTTCGGTGACGGTGGTGCGCACCGGAGTCCCGGCCTCCCCGAACACATCCCAGAAAGCGACGGGAAAGCCGCGCTGCTGGTAGCCGGTAATCCCGATGTACTGGTTCCGTTCATCCACTTTGGGGTGTGGCGTTCCCGCCTGGCTGATACCGGAGAGATCGCCTTTGACATCCGCCATGAACACGGGCACACCGCGGTCAGAGAAGCTCTCTGCGAGACACTGCAGGGTGACGGTTTTCCCGGTTCCGGTAGCGCCGGCAATCAGGCCGTGGCGGTTGGCGTAGCGTGGCAGCAGGCCGCACTGTCCTTCGGCGTTGCCGCCAATCAGAATTTGCTCGTTCATTACTGGCGTGTCACCCTTTTGTGCTTTTGCTACCCGCCGTTTTCGGCTTGCTCGTGCGCTTTGGCCTGGCGCGCGGCGCGGCCTTGCTGCCAGCGGCCTGACGGGATTTCGGTTTGGTTTTGGCCGCGGTCTTGGTCTTGGTTGCGGTCTTCGTTGATGCCCTGGCGGCGCTGCCGGCTGCCGCTTTTACCCTGCTACGGCCCGGGCGTCTGGGGGCCACGCGCAGCCCCGCCAGTTCCTCCAGCTCTGTCAGCGCTTCCTCGAGGTAGTCGATAATGCGCTGCACCTGGGGCATGGAGCGCCGGCAGGCGACGATGCCGAAATCCAGCTGCTTGCGATAGCTCACCAGTGTGATGTTCATGGCGAAACCATCGAAGACAATGGATGCCGGGTATACGCCTTCCAGGCTGGCGCCGTTCCAGTAGAGCTGCTCACGCGGTCCGGGGACGTTGGATATCACGGTGCTGAAGGCGGGAAAGTTGGCCGCAACGCCGAGCACGGAGGTGAGCAGGGCGGGTATCTGGGTAATCTGCATGAACAGCGTCGCCTCGCGTTGCGACATGCTGCGCAACAGTGCCTTGCCCGCCGCCATTGAGGCCTGGATCTTGCGCAGCCGCTGTTCCGGATCGGCGACGTCGGTTGCCAGGTCGGCGGTAATGAACCCTATGGCATTGGATGAATCCAGATCGCTCTCTTCCCGGAGTGAGACCGGGGCCATCGCCTTCAGTGAGTGCGCGGGGTTTTCGCCCAGGTTGGCAAGGTGGCGCCGCAGGGCACCTGCACACATCGCCAGCACGATATCGTTGACGGTGGCATTGGTCGCCTTGCAAACGCTGCGTACACGTTCGAACTCGAAGGACTGGGCAACGAAACGCCTGGACCCGCTGACATTGGTGTTGATTGAGGTGCGCGGCACCTGATGCCAGGGCACGGCGAGGTTACCACTGCGGCCAAAGAACGCGCCGCCAAACTGGCGAAAGGCGCTGACCAGGTTCGTTGTGGTGTCGTACTGCTGGCGCAGTGCTTCCAGCACGGTCTTCAGCTCCCGCCCGCGCGGCTCCACACGCTCCACGGGGGGTGGCAGTCGGCTGGCCTTGTAGCGCTCGAAGGCTTCGAAGGACATTGCGGAGTGGCGTGCTCGACTGCGGGGGCTGGTGGAGTACATGGCGTTCATCATGTGCATCGCCGAGGCGCCGTCGGTCGCCGCGTGATGGCATTTGCTGTACACGGCAAACTGGTTGTTGCGCAGGCCTTCGATGAGATGCAGTTCCCAGAGTGGCCGCGTGCGGTCAAGCAGCGTGCTGTGCAGCCTCGACACCAGCATGAACAGCTCACGATAGCGGCCGGGTTGGGGCAGGGCGGAGTGGCGCACGTGGTAGTCAATGTCGAAGTGCTCATCCTTCTCCCAATACAGCCGCAGGGGACCTGCGCGACCGGTGGTGACATACTCACCAAACGGCCGCCGATACTCCTCTTCGGTGCGCAGGGCGGCAAGCACCTGTTGCAGAAACTCGCGCTGGTCTACGCCCTTCGGGTAATTGAACAGGTGCAGTCCGCCCACATGCATGGGGGTCTGACGCTTCTCCATCAGCAGAAAGCCGGCATCGGCGAGGTTGACTGGGCGCATGGGGGATGACCTTTCGTTATTCTGTTTGACCAAACAATAGCGTCAATGCGGCTATCCGCAAAGGCCTGATTTCGTGATTACAGCCAGCGCACCCTCCGGAACAGCGTCAGCATGCCCACCGCCAGGAGTGCCATCAGCCCCAGAACCACAAAGTAACCGTAGCGGAACTGCAGCTCGGGCATGTGCTGGAAATTCATGCCATACAGACCCGCGACAAAACTCAGCGGGACAAAAATCGCTGTGATGATGGTGAGGATCTTCATGGTTTGGTTGAGTTGGTGGGAGGTGATCGATATATGGCTCTCGACGAGGTCGCCGCAGATCTCGTAGTACATCGAGCACAGGGTTCGCAGCCGTTCGCAACGGTCGAAGAGGTCGCGCCGCACGTGGTGGCTCTTGTCCTTGCCGGCACCCAGGTGAACAGTGCCACTGTGCAGAATGTGCTCGGCCAGCGCTTCATGGTAGTTGAAAATGCGCAGCAGCTTGCGCAATCGCGAGCGGTAGATCACCAGTTCTTTCATCACGGTATCGGTCTGGTCGGTCAGCAGGGCGTCCTCCAGTCCGGCCAGCGTGTCCTCAAAATCCATGAGCTTTTCCAGGTATCGCCCACCCACGTAGTGCAGAATACGCAGCGCGAGGACATTGGGCGTTTTCAGCAGGGACTGCTGTTCCTCGCTGTCCCAGAAGTGGTTTACACTGACGGCGGTGCCAGGATGGCTGGTAATGAGAATCCGCTTGCCCACCCACATGCCGACCGGCATCGGCTGTAATTCCAGGTTGTCGTCCAGGCTGGTCATGCCGCGAAACAGGATGAACGTGTCGTGGTCGAACTCTTCCACCTTGGGCGGATGCCGGGTGCGGGCGCAGTCAGAGACAGCGAGCCGGTCACAATTGAGTGAAGCGAGCAACTCCTGCCGCTCTGCGGTCAGCTCGCCCTCCATGTCCAGCCAGAGTACGCTGCTCTCCTGTTCCCGCCAGGCGGCGATCAACGATTCGTCGCCTGTCTGGTACTGCCCTTGCGGTGAGAGTAATTTTGCCCTGATCATGTGTCCGTGACCCTTCAAGGAACCCTGCATGGAACAGCTTAACCGAATCCTCAATGCGCCTCTAATCGTATTTGGCGACGTTGCCATTACCCTGGCCCAGGTGCTGACCGTTCTGGCCCTGCTGGTGGGCGGGATCTTTTTCGTGCTCTGGAGCGGTCGCTTCCTGCGCTCGCGCATGCTCAAGCGCAACCTCGATCCGAACGTGGTGCAGCTGGCCTTCCGTGCCTACCTGATCCTCGGCATGGCCATTGTCGGCATGTCGACGCTGGATTTGCTGAGTGTGCCGCTGGCAGCGTTCGCGTTTGTCTCGGGCGCCGTCGCGATCGGGTTTGGCTTCGGTGCGCAGAACATCATCAACAACTTTATCAGTGGCTGGATACTGATGTGGGAACGGCCCATCAAGATCGGTGATTTTCTCGAGCTTGGCGACGTGCGCGGAACGGTGGAGTCGATCAACACCCGCTCAACGCGTATCCGGCGAGTCGACGGCGTACACCTGTTGATTCCCAACAGCCAGCTGCTCGAAAACACCGTGACCAACTGGACGCTGGTGGACGACCTGGTGCGTACCGCGGTGCGGGTCGGTGTCGCCTACGACAGCGATGTACGGCTTACCGAGACATTGATGTACCGCGTCGCCGAGAAGCACCCCAACGTCTTGAAGACACCGGAGCCGATGGTGATATTCGATAACTTCGGCGACAGCTCGCTGGAGTTCGAACTCAATTTCTGGGTGCACTCCACCGCCGAGCGCGGCTTGCGCATGATTCGCAGCGATCTTCGCTTCCAGATCGATGCGCTGTTCCGCGAACATGGGCTGGTTATCGCCTTCCCGCAGCGGGATGTGCACCTGAATGGTGAGCTTCGCCTGTTGAACTCCTGAGGCAGTGGGCTTGCCTTGGTCTCGGCGCCGCCCGCGTGCTTGCACTATACTGGGGGCATGAAAAGGTATCCCTTACACCGCTGTCTCGCCCAGCTGCGCCTGTTGCTGCTGGCCTGGGTGCTCGCGTCCCCCGCTGCTGCGGCGCAGGTCTGGGTGATTCATATCGACGGTCCCATCGGGCCGGCAAGCGCGGACCACATGACTCGCTCGTTGGAGCGCGCCATCGCTGCGAACGCCGAGGCGGTTGTACTGCGCATCGACACACCGGGCGGCCTGGACAGCGCCATGCGCGACATGATCAAGGCGGTCCTGGCGGCGCCGGTCCCGGTGCTGGGGTACGTGGGCCCCAGCGGAGCGCGCGCAGCCAGCGCCGGCACGTACCTGCTCTATGCCACACACATCGCGGCCATGGCGCCCGGGACCAACCTGGGGTCGGCGACGCCGGTGCAGCTTGGCGGTGGCGGTCTGCCGGGGTTGCCGGGCGCGGGTGAGGAGGAACAGGGCGCAGCGCCGCCGCCCGCCGCCGGTAGTACAGCGATGGAGCGCAAGGTGGTGAACGATGCGGTGGCCTACATCCGCAGCCTCGCGCAGCTGCGCGGACGCAATGGTGACTGGGCGGAGCGCGCGGTACGCGACGGGGTCAGCCTGCCGGCAGAGGACGCACTGGCCGCCGGGGTCATCGATCAACTGGCGGACTCGATCCCCCTGCTGTTGCAGGGCGTGCACGGGACAGCGGTTGATGTGGGGGATGCTTCGCGGGTTCTCGACACGGCTGGCGCGGCCATCGTGGATCAGGCGCCGGACTGGCGCAGTGAGTTCCTCGCTGTCATCACCAACCCGAACATCGCGTATATCCTGCTGCTGGTCGGTATCTACGGGCTGGTCATTGAGTTCTACAATCCGGGTATCGGTCTGCCCGGTATCGTTGGCGCCGTGAGCCTGCTGATTGCCCTGTATGCCCTGCAGATGCTGCCCGTCAGCTACGCCGGTATGGGCCTGCTGTTGCTCGGCGTCGCCCTGATGGCGGCCGAAGCCTTTGCGCCCAGCTTCGGGGTGTTGGGGCTGGGTGGCGCTGCCGCCTTCGTGACAGGTTCGATCATGCTGATGGATACCAACCTGCCCGCCTACCAACTGGCACTGCCTATCGTCCTCGCAGTCACCGTATTCAGTGTCGGCTTGCTGGTGTTCGCCCTGGGCATGGTTTTGCGCGCGCGCAAGCACGCGGTGGTCAGTGGTGTGCAGCGCCTGGTGGGCATGACGACACAGGTGGCACGCCTGCACGATGGCGAGGCCTGGGTATGGCTGGATGGGGAACTCTGGCATGCGCGCAGCGAGGCCCCCCTGCAACCTGACGAGCCAGTCGTTGTGCTGGCAATCGACGGCCTGACTGCGGTCGTCCGCCGTCAATCCGAACAATCTCCAGAGAAAGGACAAGCCTGATGTTCGAGATCGAGATGTTTACCGGCGCTTTTGTTGTGCTCGCGATAGTGCTGCTGTTGTCCATGTTTCGCGTGCTGCGCGAATATGAGCGGGGTGTGATTTTCATGCTGGGCCGTTTCTACAAGGTGAAAGGCCCCGGGCTGATCATCATCATTCCCGTGCTGCAGCAGATGGTGCGCGTGGACCTGCGTACCCTGGTCATGGATGTGCCCACCCAGGACGTGATTTCCCGCGACAACGTGTCGGTACAGGTCAACGCCGTGATCTATTTCCGTGTGGTTGATCCGGAGCGGGCCATCATCCAGGTGGAGAACTACCTTGAGGCAACGAGCCAGCTGTCCCAGACGACGCTGCGCTCGGTGCTGGGGCAGCACGATCTCGATGACATGCTCGCCGAGCGTGATCGTTTGAACGACGACATTCAGTCCATTCTCGACAAGCAGACGGAGGCCTGGGGTGTGAAGGTGGCCAACGTCGAGATCAAGCATGTGGATCTCAACGAGTCCATGGTGCGGGCGATTGCGAAACAGGCGGAGGCTGAGCGCGAACGTCGGGCCAAGGTGATCCACGCCATCGGTGAGGCCGAGGCTGCCGAGAAACTGGCTGAAGCCGCCAAGATGCTGGCCACTGAAGAGTCCGCAATCCAGCTTCGGTATCTGCAGACGCTGGTGGAGATTGCCGGTGACAAGAGTTCGACGATTGTGTTCCCGCTGCCGGTGGATATCATGAAGAAATTTACCTCCTAGACAGTGGAATCACGTCCCCATGCAATGTATTGAAATCACTGAACCCGGTGCGCCTGCCGTATTGAAAATGGCACGTCGTGAAGCCCCGGTTGCGGGTGCCGGCGAACTTCTGATTGATGTTGTCGCCGCGGGTGTCAACCGGCCGGACGTGATGCAGCGGCTGGGCCTGTACCCCCCGCCCCCCGGGGCATCAGACCTTCCCGGCCTGGAAGTGGCGGGTCGCGTGGTGGCGGTGGGGGCGGGCGTTGTCGGCTGGCAGGTTGGCGACCACGTCTGCGCCCTCACCAACGGTGGTGGCTATGCGGAGCAGGTCGTTGCCCCGGCGGGGCAGTGTCTGCCGCTGCCTGCAGGTATGGATTTTGTCGCGGCTGCCGGCCTTCCCGAGACGTTCTTTACCGTGTGGACCAACGTGTTCATGCGCGGGCGCCTGCAGGCCGGCGAAAGCCTGTTGGTGCACGGCGGCAGCTCGGGGATCGGCACCAGCGCGATCCAGATGGCGCGGGCGCTTGGCGCAACGGTGTACGCAACGGCGGGCAGTGAGGAGAAATGCGCGGCCTGTGTGCGGCTCGGTGCTGCCCACGCGGTCAACTACCGCTGTGAAGACTTTGAGCAGGTGCTCGGGGAGCTGACCGCTGGCAGCGGCGTGGATGTCATACTCGACATGGTCGGCGGTGAGTATATCAACCGCAACCTGCGCCTGGCGGCGACCGACGGTCGCATTGTGAACATCGCCTACCAGGGTGGTTTCGAGGCGCCGGTCAACTTCGTTCCCATGTTGTTGAAGCGTCTGACCCTGACCGCGTCCACCCTGCGCCCTCAGTCGATTGAGGCGAAGGCAGAGATCGCGGCGCAATTGCGTGAGCGCATATGGCCGCTGCTGGATGCGGGTGAAATCCAGCCGGTGATCGCGGCAACCTTCCCGCTGCAGGACGCTGCGGCGGCTCACGAGCTGATGGAAAGCGGCGCCCATATAGGAAAAATCATACTCACGGTGCGCTGAAAACGGTCTTTGATCAACTGAATAGCCAGGGCCGGAGTTGCTCCCGGTTCTCCACCACGATCTGCTGTGCCATGGGGTCTTCCAGTGAGGCCGGCTCGGGGTCAATGTGCAACAGCTTCAGGGCGTAGGGCACGAGCCGCCCGCGCACGGTGATGTGCAGGGCGCCTTCGAGCATGCCGTAATCGGTCTCCACCACCTGCTGCTGTGCAGGCGACAGCCTTGGATCCGGCACAATACGCAGCGTCACGTGGGTGTTCCAGTCGTGGTCGTTCTCGACCCCCTGGGTGGAGTCGTCGAGCATCTCCGGAATATCGCGGAAACGGCTGAGCACAAAGTCGCGGTATTCCTGGTTCTTTTCACACCAGGCACGTACGTGCCAGCGCAGCCCGGTGAATACCAGAGTATGCGGCACGATGATTCGCCCCTCGCGGTTGGGGTTGTGCAGTGACACATAATCCACTTCCAGGCGTTTGCGCTGACGTGCGGCCTGCATGATGGGTCGCAGCACCTCGGGGCGTACATCGCGCACCGGTACCCGCAGCACCTCGATGTTTGCGACGTTAAGCGCCAGCGATTCGAACACGTTGGACAGTTCGTTGTTGCGCGCCATCAGGTGCAGGTACTCGTCGGCCACGCCCTCTGTCACCCGCGGCCTGAACCCCGCAGCCGGCATGTAACCCTTCAGCGATGAATCATAAACAAGATTTCCCGGCCCGATGTCACGGATGTAGCGATTGATATCCTTGCTCGCCTGCTGGCGGCCAATGCCGAAGGTTTCGCACAGGTGGCGCGTGGTCAGTCTACCCTCCCACAGAACGATGGTCTCTATGTAGCGATAACGTACCAGCAGGTCCCAGCGTATGGGCCACGGGTTGGTGGGCGTTGCTGGCATGGCTGCTCCTGTTCAGATTGAATTGCCTGTATCGTACACTGCAGTGCAGCCAGCGAATACTGAGGACACGGCAATCGCTTCTCCCGACATCAGTGACTTTTATCACCTAGCCAATCAGCTTGAGCACGACCGGGATCTGTCGCTGGAGCAACGACGGCTGCGCGACCGGGAAATCGGGCGGAGCTGCGAGGGTGCCGCGGATGACTGGACGCGGCTACAGCACTGGTTGCACTCGGTGGACCCGCAGGCGCAGCGCAGGCCGGAGTGGGCCAGCCGTGCCAATCCTGCGGTGCTGCTCAATCTGTTGGCGCTGTGTGGGGGCTTCGCTGCCATGGCGGGGCTGCTACTCGGTAGCGCGAATGCGCTGGTCAACGTGCTGTTCTGGCTACTGTTGTTTGTAGGGCTGCAGGGGCTGCTGATGGCGGGATCGCTGCTGGTGCTGCTGCAGCTGCTATGGGGCAGGGTGCCCCCGGCATCGCCGGTACAGCCGATACGTTTTGTCCTGCAGCGGCGCTGGCCCGATGCCCGCGCGTTGCGCGAGGCGCAGCCGCTGTTGCGCCTGCTCTTCCTGCGTCACGGCCAGGCGCTGGGGGCACTGTTCGCGGCGGGCGCCGCTGCGGCGTTTCTCGTCTTGCCAGCAGTGGACAACTACGGATTTGTGTGGGGGTCCACCTACCCACTCAGCGACCCGTTCATGCAGGCCCTGGTAGACGCGCTTGCCTGGCCCTGGCACAGCCTGCTTCCCGGCGCCACGATCGCGCCCGAGTTGCTGAGCAGCAGCCGCTATCACGCGGCGTTGCAGCTGCTTGATGCGGAGCGTCTGGAGCGAATGCGCGGCTGGTGGGGTTTCCTGATGCTGTGCCTGCTGGTGTACAGCCTGTTGCCGCGGGTGTTGTTGTACCTCCTGTCGCGTGCCCTGTACCGACGCCAGTTACTGGCCAGCCTGCTCAGCTATCCGGGTGTCGAGCGCGTGCTGGCACGGATGCAGGCGCCGCTGGTCGCAACCGGTGCGGCACCTGAGGCTGGCGTCACGGTGCCGGGTAAGACGCGCGCCGGGGAGCCGGGGGTCGATGCCGCGCCGGTCGCATGGCCGCGTACCTTGCTGTTGGAGGTGGCTGGCGCTTTCGGCGAACAGGCGCCGGCAAGCTACGAGGAGCTGGCGGATGGGCAACCTGCGCAGCACGCCGGTATTGCCGGTAGCGATCTTGCCACGGACCGCCGGACGCTGGCGGCACTGCGGCTTGCGGATATCGATCGGCTCTATCTTGCGGTCAAGGGCTGGGAGCCACCCGTCGCGGAACTGGCCGACCTCCTGGAGCCTCTGTTCGGCATTCCGCAGTGCAGTGTTCTCCTGGTTCCCCTGCCGGGTCGTCCCTTGCCGCATCGCAAGGTGGAAGACTGGCGTCTGTTTGCTCGCGCCATGCCGTTTCAGACGGTGGATGTGCAGCTGCTGAATCCGGTGGTGATCTCATGAGCCTGCCGGTTTTTGCGGTGGTGGGGCGTCCCAACAAAGGCAAGTCGAGCATCGTGGCAACGCTCGCGCGAGACGATTCCGTGGGGATTGAGGCGCGTGCGGGCTCCACGCGCGAAGCGCGGGAATTTCCGATGCGCGTCGATGGCGAGACCCTGTACACGCTGGTGGATACGCCCGGCATACAGCGGGCGCGTGCGGTTCTGGAATGGCTGCGCGCGCACGCTGCCGACGCGGCCAGCAGGCCCCGGGCGGTACGCGACTTTGTCGACGCGCATCGCGACGACCCGCGCTTTCACGATGAGTGCGCACTGTTGCGACCGGTTGTCGCCGGGGCCGGCATTATTTACGTGGTTGACGGGTCTGTGCCTTTCGGTGCCGACTACGAGGCGGAAATGGAAATTCTGCGCTGGACCGGCCGCCCCAGCCTCGCGCTGATCAACCCCATCGACAATGAAGACTACGTGGCGGAATGGCAGGCCGGCCTGGGGCAGTACTTTCAGACGGTGCGTCTGTTCAACGCGCAGCGTGCGGAGGCAGCGAAACAGCTTGAACTGCTGGTCCTCTTTGGGCACCTCGATGAGCAGTGGCGGCAGTCACTGGACCGCGCGGTCGAGGTGTTGCGGGGGGAACGCGAGCGCGAGCACCGTGAGGCTGCGGCACTGATTGCCGAATGGATTGCCGAAGCTCTGGAGTTCCAGGTCTCGCAGCGCGTACCCGAGGGGCTGCCAGTGCAACCGGTGCAGGACCTCCTGTTCAGTCGCTACCAGCGTGAGCTACAGGCTCGTGAGCGGCGCTGTCGTCGCCAGGTGGAGGAGGTTTACCATTACCATCGTCTGCAGCGCAGTGAGCTGGATATCGATCTGGAGGCGTCAGAGCTGTTCAACGTGGAGCAATGGTATCTGTGGGGGCTGGATCGTCGCGCGCTGGCACTGGTGGCGGCCTCGGCAGGCGCGTTGCTGGGCGGCGGCACGGGAATGGCCCTGGACGGCGTCACAGCGGGGCTCACGGGCGGTCTGGGCACGTTGGTCAGTGGTGCGCTGGGCGCTGCGTCCGGCGGCGTGGCCGCCCTGCGCTATGCCGACGAGATTGCTCAGCTGAGGGTCAAGGGCATTCCCAGTGGCGGCAAACTGGTGAGCTACGGGCCATCGCGAAACCCGAATTTTCCCTTCGTATTGCTGGGTAGGGCGCTGCTGCATCAGCACCGCCTGTGCAGCCGTACACACGCCGACCGCAGTGCGCTGCAGCTGGACAGCGCCCTGCTGGCCGATGTCAGCGACGCCGAACGCCGCCAGCTGGCGCGTTGGTTTGCGTCCCTGCGCCAGCCGCGCCGAGCAGCCGCCGCGCGCCAGGCGCTGGCCGACTGGATGCTGGCCCGCAGTGGCACGGCGCAGGCTGAGGCCTGAGCGCTACCTCAGCGAATTGCCGACTCCGGCCTGCCCTGCCAGTAGAAGGGCTGCAGCGTGCTGTCGCCGGTAAATACCTCGGACAGCGACTCCGCCGCATAGACGCGGCCGTTCAGCACGACGTGGCTGATCCGGTCTGTCTGGCGGATATCCTCCAGTGGGTTGCCGTCAATGATCACCAGGTCGGCCAACTTGCCGGGCTCGAGTGAGCCGATATCGCCATCCATTCCCAGGTAGCGCGCCGGGTTGATGGTCGCTGCGGCGAGCGCCTCCATCGGGCTGAAGCCGCCACGCACGAAACTCCACATTTCCCAGTGTGTGGCGAGACCCTCGCGCTGGCCGTGTCCACCGGTGTTGACCAGTATCCCGGCGTCCAGCAAGCCCTTGGCGGCAGCAGCGGCATCGTCATCGCGATAGTCGGCTTCCGGGGCCATGGGCCTGCGCACCGAGCGAGGCTGCAACACGGCTGGCGGCACGAAGTTGGCGAGCAGGGGATGTTTCCACACCTCCGTGTCCTGGTAGTAGTAGTCCTCGGAGGTCAGTCCACCGAAAGTCACCACCAGCGTGGGGGTATAACCCGCCTCGCTCTGTCGCCAGTACTGCAGGACATCCTCGTACAGGCGCAGGGCAGGGACATTGTGCTCGACCCCGGTGATCCCGTCGCCGATCAGGTTCATGTCCATGTGGTACAGGGCCCCGCCTTCGGCGACCGGCATCAGGCCCTCGCGGCGTGAGGCTTCGATAACCATCTGCCGCTGATCGCGACGCGGCTGGTTGTAGTTTTTCACGGTCACTGCGCCCTGCGCCTTGAGCCTGCGCACGTGTGCCAGGGCATCGTCGAGGGTTTCCACCGGCGAGTAATAGGTGGATTTCGCACCGTAAATGATTTCAGCCGTGGAGAAAATCCGCGGCCCGAGAATGCGTCCGGCACGGGCATACTCAGCGGCAGCAAACACCTGGGAGGCGACGCTGGACGGGTTGTGCACCGTGGTAACGCCCAGCGCAAGGTGCGCGAGCAGATCCCAGTTCTGCTGCGGGATGATGTCGGCACGTCCGTAGGGTCCGTGCGCATGGATATCGACAAAACCGGGCACCAGCGTCTTGCCGCCCAGGTCCACAGTGCGGAAGCCCTCTGGTATTGCCAGGCTGGCACCGCCCACGGCGCGGATGCGGTTACCCTCCAGCAGCACCGTGCCGCCGTCAATCACCTCGCGCTCGCTGTTCAGCGTGACCACCCGAGCATTGGTGAGTGCGAGGCGCGTGGCGGGGCGGGCACTGGCGACGCGCATGCTGAGATCCACACCGTCTTCCGGGGGCGTAAAGTCTGCGCGCATTGCATCGGCGACGGTGACCGTGTTCAGTGTCGGGCCCGTGCTCCAGACCACTGCGCTCCCCGTGGCGTTCCAGTTCAGGTAGTCGCCACCGACCCGGCTCAGGCGTACGATGGGGAAGGCGGGCCTGGGATCGTCGAGCACCAGCGTTTTGCCCGCGGTGGGCGCGGCGGCTGCCAGGTACATCTGGTGGCCGTTCTCGAAGGCGATGTGCCGGCCGTCGGGGGCCAGACGGATGCGCGTGGCCAGCTCGGCGCTGGCGACCTGTTGTACATCGTGGCCAGTGCGCGACATGGCGATGAGCACCGTGCTCGCGGTGCTGCTGCCGCGGCCCGAGGCGCTATCGGCGCGTTCCTGTGCGTAGATGCGGCCATCCGGGCCAAAATGGGGGTGTTCGCCACGTGCGCTGACAAACTGCATGTCGCCGGTGGCGCGTGAGACCAGGTAGATGCCGGGTTGTACCGACCACTCCGGGTGGAGCAGGGCACTGCCGGCCAGTTTGCGCAGCGCCAGGGTGTCTCCGCTGCCGTCGATAGCCAGTTCCGTGTACTGGCCCTTCGGATGATCCAGGGCACGCGCCTTGCCGCCGCGAGCCGGCACGCGGTGAATCCGGCTGAGTTCGCTGTCTGTCCAGCGCAGGAACAGGATGTCACGACCGTCGGGACTCCACACGGGGGCGTAGTCGAAACCACTTTCGCCGTCCCCCGTGAGGCGCCGGGGTTCCGCGTCGCCACGCTTGATATACAGTCGGCCCAGCGATTCGAAGACGATGGCCTTGCCGTCCGGTGACGGTGTGGCGAAGCGCACCATGCGGGTGTTGAAGTACTCCGGCGCCACCTCGACCGGGAAGCGCACGGCGGGATAGATGTCGCGGCTGTCACTGACCTCAAAGGGGACGTTCAGCAGGGACCCATCGAGCGTATTCAAACGCCAGATCTTGCCCTGTGCCCAGAAAACGATATCGCGGCTGTCGGGGGTCCACTCCATGGTGGGGTAGAGCCCGTGCACGGCCCAGGTCTCCTGCATGTCGAGGTCCAGGCCGTCGAACAGCATTCGTTCGGTGCCGTTGGCGAGGTCTTTGACGAACAACCGTGACTGCGCCCGTACCCGCTTGACGTAGGCGAGTTGCTTGCCGTCCGGTGACGGCGTGGCGCGCACTGCGCCGCCGGGGCCACCCGCTACGGTGCTGACATCCCCACTGGCGAGATCAACCCGGCGAATCTGGAACAGTTCCGTATTGCTGTCCTGATGGTAGATGAAGGTGTCGCCCGGTGTCGTGTTCAGGGAGAAATACAGGCTTTTGCCGTCCGGGCTGAAAGCGGGTTCGCCCTGTTCTTTCTGGAAGGTTGGGCTGGGACGGGGAATCAGCATCTGCCCGGCGTTCTGTGCACCGCCGCCGACATGGTACATCCAGATTTCGCCAGTCCCCAGGGAGCGCGAGGTGGTGTAATGCTTGCGGGCCGCCAGATACTCGCCGTCCGGGCTCCAACTGGGGCTGTTGAGGAGGCGGAAATCTTCAAAGGTGAGCTGTCGCAGTGCTCCGCTCTCGCGCTCCAGCAGCCACAGGTTGTCGCCGCCGGTGCGATCCGAGGTGAAGGCGATATGGCGGCCATCGGGGCTGTATTGAGGCTGCATGTCCCAGGCGAACCCCGTGGTCAGCGCTGTTGCGGTGCCGCCGCTGATAGGCATTTCGTAGAGGTTGCCCAGCAGGTCAAAGGCAATGTGCCTGCCATCCGGGGAGACGTCGATGCTCATCCACGTGCCTTCGCGTACATCGACAGCGGCGCGGGTGGCCGCGGCCGAGAAATCAGGCTGGTCGACGCGCCATGTGCTACCGTTGTCAGCGTGGGCGGTTGCGCCTGGGATCAGGCCCGCGAGGAACAGGCCAAGGAGTGTTCGGGTCAGTGAGTGCATGGCAGGGTCCGGGTTCGGTGGCTTGAAGAGAGCGGTCAGGGCACAGGCAGTGATCCAGCCGCCGCCTGGCGCGTACCATACTACGTGATTCCCCCGCTGTGAAATGCAGCCCTGTTCAGTCATGGAGTTTCTATGGAATTGATTCGATCCCTCGCGTTGCTACTGGCTCTGGCTTGCGCAGCTCCGGCCATCGCGGAAGAACTGCAGGTCGGAGATGTCGCCCCCGAGTTCAGTCTGATGGGCAGCGATGGCAAACAGTATTCGCTGGCCGACTTCAGGGGCAAACAGGCAGTGGTGCTGGCCTGGTATCCGCGCGCCTTTACCTCGGGGTGCACCGTTGAGTGCAAGTCGCTCGCCGAAAACGGGCACCTGATTCGGGAATACGACGTGAGCTATTTTATGGCCAGTGTCGACGAGGTCGAGGAGAACCGCCGTTTTGCCGAGGAGACTGAGGCTGATTTTCCGTTGCTGAGCGATCCGGAGAAGCAGGTGGCAGAGGCCTATGGCGTGCTGGCCATGATGGGCTTTGCCAAGCGGCATACGTTTTACATCGGTGCTGATGGCACCATTCTCAAGATTGACCGCACTATCAACCCCGCTACGGCCGCACAGGACATGGCGGAGAACCTCGGCGCCCTGGGCATTCCCAAGCGCTAGGCCCTGCGTTCACGCTGCCGCGGGACCCCCGTTCGTCCCGCGGCACCCTCCGTTGGTCGTTTTATCCCTGACTGAGCTGGCACTTCCGCGAGCGGCTTCTATAATGTCGGCCTTTTTTCTCAAGCAACGCTGACGCCGCAACGGCGGCCGGTGCCCGCAGACCGCGCTTTTGGGCGCAGCTGCCGGGGCCGGTGCCCGCGCCGTCGGAGATAACAATGCTCAGCACAGGCCAGACACGTGAATTGCTCCGCTTGGCGCTACCCATGGTGGTCTCGCAGAGCGCGTTTGCCTTGATGGTGTTCACCGACCGCCTGTTTCTGTCGCGAATTGATGCCCTGCACATTGCCTCTGCGCTGGGTGGTGGCGTTACGTTTTTTGTCAGTGTGTCCCTGTTCATTGGCGTGATGTCCTACGCGACGGCGCTGGTGGCACAGTATTACGGCTCCGGTCAGTTGCAGAAGTGCCCGCGCGTGCTCGTCCAGGGGGTCATCATGGCGTTCGCCTGCCAACCCCTGTTACTGCTGATTGCCTGGGGTATGGGCGGCCTGTTTGCCGCTATGGGGCACCCGCCGGAACAGGTGATACTGGAGCGGCAGTACTACTACGTGATGATGGGCGGCGCCTTCTTTGCCCTGGTCAAGGCCTGTGTGGCGGGCTATTTCTGCGGTATTGGTAAAACCCGCGTCGTGATGATTACCGATGTGCTGGGTGTGCTGATCAATGTACCGCTCACCTGGGTACTGATCTTCGGCAAGTTCGGCTTTCCCGAATTGGGTATTCGTGGCGCCGCGCTGGGCACCGTAATCGCCACGGCGTGCAGCCTGCTCATCTATGCGGTCTTCTTCTTCAACCGTATCCATCGTGAGCGCTTTCACGTCGCTGAGGCATTCCACTATGACCGGGGAATTCTCCGTCGCTATGTGCGGCTCGGTCTGCCATCGGGCTTCGAAACGTTTGTTGGCGCCGCCACGTTCAATTTCTTTCTGCTGCTGTTCCAGTCCTACGGCATCACCGAGGGCGCGGCCATGGCGATTGTTTTCAACTGGGACATGCTCAACTACGTGCCGTTAATCGGCCTGAACATCGCCGTCACCAGTATGATCGGGCGCTATGTGGGTTCGGGGGACATGACCCGGGCCAACCAGGTGATCGCAGCCGGTTTCACCGTTGCACTTGGCTTTTCCGTGCTGCTGGCCCTGTTCTTTGTGCTGTTCCGGTACGAACTGATGATGGTGTTTGCCACCCCGGAGCAGGATTTCAGCGCCATCGCCGCACTGGGCGCGAGCATGATGCTGGGCATGGCGACCTATGTGGTGGCAGATGCGGTGATTCTGGTTTGCAGCGGGGTGTTGCGCGGTGCCGGAGATACCCGCTGGCTGATGAACACCTCCATGACCCTGCACGTGCTGATGCTTCTGGGGCAGTACGTGATGATCAAGCATCTCGGCGTAGGCCCTCTGGTCAGCTGGTGGGGCTTTGTGGCGATGCTGCTGGCGCTGGCGCTGGTGTATCTCCTGCGACTGCGCGGCACGACCTGGCGCAGGCCGTCCCGGCTGGCCCGTGTGATGGCCGAATAATCCACGCTACAGGGTCAGTATGCGGCGCAGCAGGCTGTTTTCACTGCGCTGCTGTTCTCTCAACAGCAACAGCGCCTGCAGTTGTTCCTCGATCTCGCCGGCGACTTCATCGCGAATCTTGCGCTGCTGCGCCTTGCCCGGTTTCCGGCGCGCATAGGCTGCCAGGTCAACCGGCCGGCCGAAGCCGAGATAGCAGCGCTGGGGTTTGGGCAGCGCGGTGCCCAGTGCACCGATGGCGAGCGGGGGCAGGGCGTCGCTGCGCGTGTCCTCTGTCAGCAGGCCGACACGACGCAACAGTCTTCCCGGCAGCGAATCCGGCAGCGCCTCGCTTTCTATCAGGTGGTCGTAGAACTCGTCCGGCCCCACAATACCAAAAGGCATGATGGTGTAGCCGTATTGCGCGGCCATGCGGATGAAGCCAAAGCGCTCCTTCCATTGCAGCTGGTACCGCAGGCGGTTTGGCTTCACCGCTTCGTGTGCGCCACCGGGAAACACCAGAAGGTCCCGGCCGTGGGCCATGAGTGCGCTGCAGACTTCGGGGTGACCCATGGCCGCGCCGCGCGCCAGCAGGGCCTGTTCCATCTGCGGGTGGGTAAACAGGAATTTATCGCCCAGGGGGCGCAGAAAGCGGCCGTACTGCTGCTGCAGTATGGAAACGACCACCATGCCATCCAGTGCGAACAGGCTGTGGTTGCCGACGAACAGGCAGGGTCGTTGGGGTATGCGCTCGATCCCCCGTACTTCGGGCCTGAAGTAGCGTTTGATGATCTGGTAGGCGATCTGCAGGTCGCGACTGCGTGGCACCTCGGTCAGTGCCAGGGCGCGCTCAATGTGCCGCTGCAGGCGTTCGCCCTCCAGTGGCTGGTTATCCCTGTCGAGTGCTGTCATGCGATGGTCCGTTGTGCCGAGGAGCCGGGCAGTATATCACTCACTGCCCAGCAGGCGCCCGAGACCGCGCTGTTGCAGCGCACCCTCCAGCAGGGCGCGGATAGCGGCACTGTTGTCCAGCGCGAGTGCCTGCTGCGCGAGCACGGCGGCGTCCTCTGCTGACATCGAGCGCAGCAGCCACTTGATCCGGGGCAGTTTCGAGGCGCTCATGCTCAGGGTGCGAATGCCAATCCCGAGCAGAAAGACCACGGCGGCGGGATCCGCCGCCATTTCACCGCACAGGCTGAGGGGCAGCCCACCAGCCTTCGCAGCAGCGGTAATGCGGGCGATTTCCTGCAGCACGGCAGGGTGGATATGGTCGTAGGCACCGGCCACCCTGGGGTTGTTGCGATCCAGTGCCAGCAGGTATTGGCTGAGATCGTTGGAGCCGATCGAGATAAAGTCCAGCCTGTCTGCCCAGGCCGGCAACAGCGAGATCGCCGCGGGTACTTCAACCATGATGCCCACCCGGGGTCTCCGCGCGTCCGCGTCCTCGTCCTGCAACTGCTGCAGCGCGTCGTCCAGGACGCCCTTGAAGGCGGCGATTTCTCCGCTGTTACTGACCATGGGCAGCAGAATATGCAGATCTGCAGTGCCTTCTGCGGCACGCAGCATGGCGCGGACCTGGGTCATCAGCAGCGAGCTGTTGTCGAGGCAGAAGCGGATGCCGCGCCAGCCCAGGGCCGGGTTTTCCTCGTGGATCGGGAAGTAGGGCAGTGGCTTGTCGCCACCAATGTCGAGAATGCGCATATACACCGGTCGGCCATGGTAGGCCTGCAGGACCTGGCGGTAGATCTGCAGCTGTTCTTCCTCGGAGGGAAAGGTTTCGCTGATCATGAAGGGCATCTCGGTGCGGTACAGTCCGATACCTTCCGCGCCGTTGGCGAGTCCGGGGGAGATATCCGCCAGCAGGCCGGTATTGGCCATGAGGCGCACGCGCTCGCCATCCGTCGTTGTCGCCGGCTCATCTCTCAGGCTCGCGAGTTCTCCCTTCAACGCCTGTTCGGCCCGTTGCAGCCGCTCGAACTCCAGGCGAATCGACGGGCTGGGGTAGAGAATAACCTGCCCCGTATTCCCATCCACGATCAGCGGGCTGCCGTCTTCGATGTTTTTCAGTTTGCCGGTGCCCATCACCGCGGGCACACCCAGCGCATTGGCAAGTACCGCGGTGTGGGACAGACTTGACCCCTCGTAGCACACGATGCCGGCGAGTCGCACCGGATCACAGGCGGCAATATCCGACACGCTCACCTTGGCGCCGACCAGCACGATGGGGCCGTGGTCATCCGCGGGCAGGTTCCCGCTGGTTCCGGCCCAGGACTGGTAGAGCTTGTTACCCAGGTGATGCAGGTCCTCGTTGCGGGCGCGCAGATAGGGGTCCTCCATCGCCAGGAATACCTCGGCGTAGTGGTGCACGACCTGTCGCAGCGCACCGGGCAACCATTGCCCTGCGGCGATCGCCTGTTCAACCCCGACGCGCAATCCGGGGTCATTGAGCAGCATCTGATAGGCTGTGAACACTGCGCTGACACCGTCGGAAAGTTGTTCTCCCAGTGCCTTGCGTTCATTTTCCACATCCTGGCTGACCGTCGATAACAGCTGGTGCCATTCGCTGATCGCGGCGGCAGGGTCCTCGCAGGGACGGTCAGGTACTGCGTAGAGGTCGACAGACTCGCACAGCCAGGCGCTGCCGATGCCGGTACCCGGCGCCCCCTTGACGCCGCGCACCCGGCGCACGGCGTTGGCAGGAGTGTGCACGGCAAGAGGTTCTGGAGGCAGCACAAGCGCCAACTGGGTCGACAGGGTCACCAGGAAGGCCTGCTCATCCGCGGACATCAGGCGGCCCTCGCGGGACTGCACCACCAGCACGCCGATCACCGCGCCAGCCCTGACCACGGGCACCCCGCAGAAGCTGATGAACTCGTCCTCGCGGGTCTCTGCCAGGTAGCAAAAATCCGGATGGGAGGCGGCTTCCGCGACGTTGATTGGGTGTCGGGTCTGTGCCACGCGGCCAACAAGCCCGCGACCGGCGGGCAGACGGCTGTAGCCGACCGCCTGTTGGTCGAGACCGTGACTGGCCACCAGCACCATGGCGCCATCCGTCGCGGCGATGTAAAGACTGCACACGTCCACGGCAATGGCACGATGGATGGCTTCGACAATCAGCTTGACCTGGTCTTCAGTCTGGTCCGCCTGGGCGGCGGCCTGCACAATGCGGGTCAGTTCCTGCAGCGTATTCATTGATGGGCGATCCGGTGCCTGTGTGGCGGGGTTGAAGCACGTGACCCCAGTATCCGCTATAGTGCCCGATCGTGACCAGTCTACAAGCGTAAACTGTGAGACCCGCCGGACAGATTCCGGTTCTGGATTGGAGACCGACATGCAATTTACCCTGTTTGGCCTGCTGATGCTGGCCGTCTCCCTGGCTGTTGCCTCGCCGGCAGAGGAGTTCGAGGCGCTCGTCGAGGACCACTGGGCCTGGACGCTGGAACAGTCGCCCCAGCTGCGCACGCACCTTGGCGATTCGGGTGCCAACGACCGTTGGGGCGACATGAGCCTTGCTGCCCACGCCCAGCGCGATACGCGACGCGCGGAATTCCTGGCGCAGCTGGAGGCGATTGACGCGGACGCGCTCGGTGAGCAGGCGCAATTGAGCTATGCCATGCTCCTGCGGCGCCTGCAGAGTGAGCGCAGTGAGTACAGGCTGGGCCTTCACCTGATCCCCATCAACATGCGCTCGGGTCCGCAACACCTGCACTCGCTGCAGGAGCGTATCCGCTTCAGCAGCGAGCGAGATTATCGGGACTGGCTGCAGCGTCTGCAGCGCATGCCCGCCCTGCTGGCACAATACCGTGAAGTGCTGGAGGAGGGGATTGCACAGCAGCGCACCCAGGCGCGGGTGGTGATGGAGCGGGTCCCCGCCCAGATTGACCGCCTGCTTGCGGGTGAACCGGCTGACAGCCCGTTTTACAAGCCGTTTCGCGCAGCGCCCGAGGGTGTCCCGGAATCACAGTGGGTCGAGTTGCAGGGCCGTGCTGCCGAGGTGATTGATCGCGAGCTGAACCCGGCGCTCGCCGAATTCCGGGCCTTCCTGACCGGGACCTATCTGCCCGCCTGTCGCGAACAGCCGGGCATTGGCAGTCTTCCCGATGGCAAGGCGCTGTACCGTTTTCTCGCGGGCTATTTCACCACGACGGATATGACCCCTGAAGCCATTCACGCGGTGGGCAAGGCAGAGGTGGCACGCTTGCTGGCCGAAATGGAGGAGGTGAAGGCGAGCGTGGGTTTCGAGGGTGACCTGCAGGCCTTCAACACCTTCCTGCGCTCTGATCCCCGCTTCTATTACGAGACACCGGAGGCGCTCTTTGAAGGCTACCTGGCCATTTCCAAGCGCCTTGACCCGGAACTGGTGAAGCTGTTTGGCAAGCTGCCGCGCATGCCCTATGGCGTGCGTCCGATTCCGGACACCATCGCACCCGACACCACTACGGCGTACTACAGCCGACCCGCGGCGAATGGCACCCAGGCCGGCTATTACTACGTAAATCTCTACCGCCCGGAAGTGCGCCCCAAATACGAAATGGAAGTCTTGTCAGTGCACGAGGCCGTACCCGGGCACCACCTGCAGATTGCACTGGCGCAGGAGCTGGAAGGGCTGCCCATGTTCCGCACCACCGGCGGCGAGACGGCATTCGTCGAGGGCTGGGGCCTGTACGCCGAACGCCTGGGCTACCAGATGGGGCTGTATACAGATCCCTACTCGCGCTACGGCCAGCTCACCTACGATATGTGGCGTGCCGTGCGGCTGGTCGTCGATACGGGCATTCACTACTTTGGTTGGAGCCGGGAACGGGCCATCGATTATTTCAAGGCCAATGCCGGCAAGAGTGAGGCCGACATTGTCAATGAAATCGATCGCTACATTGGTTGGCCGGGGCAGGCGCTGGCCTACAAGATCGGTCAGCTCAAGATTCTGGAAATTCGCCAGCGCGCAGAGCAGGCGTTGGGTGAGGATTTTGATATTCGCGCCTTCCATGACCACCTGCTCGGCGCAGGGGCGATCCCACTCGACGCGCTGGAGCGACGCATGGATGACTGGCTGCTGGAGCAGCGTGGCTGATTATTCAGCCCTGATGATTCAGCCCGCGCTGCAGAGCCGCGCCCCGGGTGGCTGGCCTAGGCGCCTGCGATAGCGATTTTCCACCTGTTCGCACAACCCTCGCACATTGCGCTCGGCATCGTGTGCAACCGGTGGCAGTACCGACACCCGCACAGTTGCCGGTCGCAACAGCAGGCCGCCCTTGGGCAGGGCATCATGCACATTGTGCAGGACGATGGGCACGCGGGCCTTTTTCGCCAGGAAAAACGCGCCGTGGCGGAACGGTTGCAACGTTCCCGAGGCGCTGCGGGTGCCTTCGGGCGCGATGACCAGTGATCGTCCGTCAGCCAGCACCGCCAATCCCGCCTGCAGCACCGCCGACTGGTCCTGCGCTGTGCGGTCAACAAAGATCGTCCCGGCCCTCGCCAGCAGGGCACCCAGTAGCGGCTTACCGGCCATCTCCTGCTTGCAGAAGGGGACCACGTCACGCCGCAGGAGACGCGCCAGAATCATGGCGTCCAGCAGACTCTGGTGGTTGAAGACATAGATCACCGGCCCAGACTGACGCAGGTGTTCAGGACCGTCGATGTCGAGTTCCAGCCCCGCGAAACCGCAGCCGAGATCCCCCAGTAGCTGAGTGATGCGGTTGGCGTTGTTTCGTGGTGACGTTCCCAGTCGGCCACCGAGCATGCCCAGTAACGACGTGGCGGCGACGGCCTGACCGGTGAGCACCGTGCGCAACACCGATTCAAGATCCGGCAGGGCGGGATGGTCTGCGAGGCTCCGCTGCTGTTTTTCCAGGACCTGTGTCTGCATCATCCAGCATCTCCCATGGTGAACCGATCATTGCGGCGGGCAGAGCCCGTCGGGTGCCCGGGTTTTTTCCAGCAATAACCCTGCCACCTGCGTGTAATCCTGCGCTTGCGGCGTGACAGCCGCGTGACAGCGGCCCACAGCGGGCGCGCTCGCCGCTCCGGGCGGCGGGTTCCGGTCTCCCGCAGGCCCCTGCTTGCACCAGCACAGTGCGTACCCCCCTGACGATGCACCAGCATTGGTTCGCAGCGTGCCCTCGGCTACCATGGCAGCATGCCGCCAGACTTGCCTTCACTGCCCGTTACCGACGTACTGCCAGCGCTGCGTGAGGCGCTGGCTGCGGGTCGTGATGTGGTGTTGGAGGCTCCCCCGGGTGCGGGCAAGACCACGCTGGTACCCCTGGCCCTCCTCGCAGACACATGGCTGGCGGGGCGATCCATTCTGTTGGTGCAGCCACGCCGGGTGGCCACTCGTGCGGCAGCGGCGCGCATGGCAGACCTGCTGGGCGAGGCAGTGGGTGAACAGGTGGGGTATCGCATGCGCCTCGAGAGTCGGGTCAGCGCCCACACCCGCGTCGAAGTGGTTACCGAGGGTGTGCTCGCCCGAAGGTTGCAGGGCGACCCCGGGCTGAGCGGTGTGGGTCTGCTGATCTTCGACGAGTTTCATGAGCGCAATCTCGACGCGGAACTGGGCCTGGCGCTTGCGTTGCAGAGTCGTGAACTGTTTCGCGAGGACGATCCGCTGTCCATCGCGGTGATGTCTGCCACCCTGCAAGGCGTGCCGGTGGCAGACTTGCTGCGCGATCCCTGCGTGTTGCAATCGCGCGGTCGACAGTACCCGGTCGAGATCGAACACGGCCCCGGTCTTTCCCTCGCCGAGCCGATCGACGCCGCCGTGGCAAGTGCCGTACGGCACGCGCTGGCGAAGCGGGATGGCAGCGTGCTGGTGTTTCTCCCCGGGCAGGCGGAAATCCAGCGGGTGCACCGCCGGCTTGCGGACACTGCGCTGGATGCGCGCGTTCTGCCGCTCTACGGCAGCCTTTCGCTGGCGCAGCAACAGGCCGCGATTGCCCCGTGTGAGCGGGGGCAGCGCAAGGTGGTGCTGGCAACCAATATCGCAGAAACCAGCCTGACGATAGAGGGTGTCACGACCGTGATCGACACTGGGCTGGAACGCCAGGCGCTGTTCGATGCGGGGAGTGGCACCACGCGCCTGACCACGCGGCGTATTTCACAGGCCTCCGCTGCGCAGCGCGCCGGACGGGCCGGGCGCCTGGCCCCGGGCTACTGCTATCGGCTCTACAGTCCGGCGCAGCACGCTGCCCTGCAGGAGCAGCGTGTGCCGGAGTTGCGGCAGTCGGATCTGGCACCGCTCGCGCTGCAGCTGCTGGCCTGGGGCGTTACCTCTCCGGAGGAACTGGCCTGGCTGGAGGTGCCCCCCGCGGCACACTGGCAACAGGCGCTGGATGTGTTGCAGCGCTGCGAGGCGGCATTTCCCCGTACATCGGGTCCGTGGCAGCTGACCCAACACGGTGTGCAACTCGCGAGCCTGCCCCTGCACCCGCGGCTGGGCCATATGTTACTGCGTGGGCTGACGATGGGTGCGGGTGAGACCGCGGCCTTGCTCGCGGCGCTGCTTGCCGAACGCAACCCTTTCTCCAGCGCCGGGGTGGACCTGGGTCCGGCGCTCGCCAGCCTTCAGGGCGAGACCCCGCGGCGGGGCCCACTGCGCGAGTGGCATCGGCGCACCCGGCAGCAGGCCCGGCGTTACCGTGAACTGGCTGACGCGCTGCCGGAGGCGCCGTCCGTGGCCTCGTCAGCGCTGGGCGAGGGGCCGCTGCCCGCAGAAGAGCAGTTGGCGGTTCTCATTGCGCTGGCCTGGCCGGAGCGTGTGGCCTGTGCCCGGGAGGGCGCTGCCCCGGGGCGCTTCCAACTGGCCAATGGTCGCAGCGCCAGTCTGGCAGATGACGATCCACTGGCAGCTTCGCGGTGGCTGGCCGTGGCGGACCTCGGGGGTGTCAAAGGCCAGTCCGAGGACCGCATTTACGCGGCGGCGGCGCTCAATGTCGCGCGTTTTGACGACGTGCTCGCGCCGTTGGCAGGTGAGCTGGATCGCGCTGAATGGGATGAAGGTCGCGATCGGTTTGTCGCCGAACGCAGGCGGCAGGTGGGTCGATTGCTGCTGTCGCGACAGCCGCTCTCCAGCGTGCCGCCGGGTGCTCGCAACCAGGCGCTGCTCACGCTGCTGCGCCGGCGCGGGCTGGGCATGTTGCCCTGGACACCCTGGTTGCAGCAATGGCGGGCCCGGATCAAGCTGTTGCGACGTTTGCAGCCCCATGGCCCCGATGCGTCGTGGCCAGCGCTGGATGACGTCGCACTGCTCGCGACGCTGGAGGAATGGCTGTTGCCGCACCTGGGAAGTATCGCGCGGGCCTCGGATTTCGCCCGGCTCGACCTGCACAGCATCCTGTCTGTCCTGCTGCCCTGGCCTCTGCCGCGGGAACTGGAGCGTCTGGCCCCCGAGCAGATCGAAGTCCCCTCCGGCAGCCGCCTGCGCATTGATTACAGCGGTGATACGCCGGTGCTGGCCGTAAAATTGCAGGAAATGTTTGGCTGTGAGGAAACGCCCCGGATTGCCAACGGGTTGCAGCCACTGCAGCTGCACCTGTTGTCGCCGGCCCGGCGCCCGCTGCAGGTGACCCAGGACCTCGCCACCTTCTGGCGCAATGTCTATCCGGACGTAAAGAAGGAGATGAAGGGGCGCTATCCCAAGCACCCCTGGCCGGATGACCCACTGAGCGCGGTGGCCACCCGCCTGACCCGCAACCGCATGCCGGGGGGGTGAGCGCCGGCGCGGCTTCAGTGAACCGCGCTGCTCTCCAGGTCGGCGGTGAGGGAATCGCGTATCACGCTGTCTATCTCAAAAGCCGCCACGGGATAGGCGGGGTGATCAATGCCGGCCTGGATCGGTTCACCCTGCTTGGCGGCGGTGATCATGTCCGGGGTCAACTCAAAGCGCATGAAATGCACCGAGGAGGTCTTCACCTCATTGCTGCGATCGAGATCCTCATCGGCTATCGCATAAACACGCTCCCCATTGCCAACCTGCAGCCATACCTTGTCCTCAATCCCGATCATTTCGGCGAGGCGCCGGGCCCGCTCCGCGGGATCGCTGTATTCGATCATGAAGGTCGCTTTCCAGTTGTGTCCGTCGGGGATCAACGGATTGTAGGCGTCCAGTTCCTCGTTGATGCCCGCGGCCTCGAACACCTTCTCGATGCGCAGCATTTCCTGTATCTGGTATTTGATGGTCAGCGCATCTTCGAAATAGAGGCGGGCATGCTCTCCGAGAGCCAGCTGACGTTTTTTCTTGTGCTCCAGCACCTGGCTGCGAAAACGGGGGCGCTCCTCTGCGTACTGCTCCAGCGACCAGAGGTCGGCGCGGGTTAAATGACTCATGGGGGGCTCCTTGTGATTACAGGCCGTAGGCCATGCGCAACAGCGTCATGGGATGTTCCGCCCTGTCGACCTTGTCCGACAGGTTGGCAATGTGCGTGGCCGCCATTGGACAATCGCTCATGAAGTGGTCGGGCTCCTGCTGGTCCACCTTGCGTACCACGGGCCGTGCAATTTTAATCGACTTGTCGCGTGTTTCCTGTTTGATGGCATAGGTGCCGTCATGACCGGAGCAGCGCTCCTGGGCGGTGACGGCGGTGCCCGGGACCAGTTGCAGCACATCGCGGGTTTTCAGGCCGATGTTTTGCACTCGCTGGTGGCAGGCCACCTGGTAGGCGATATCCCCCATCGCGTTGGGGAATTCAGTGTGCAGCGCGCCGCCCTTGTGGCGCAGCCAGAGATACTCGAAGGGGTCGTAGAACGCCTCCTTGACCTTCTGGACATCGGGGTCCTCGGGGAACAGCAGCGGCAGCTCCTGCTTGTACATCAGTACGCAGGAGGGGATCGGTGCGATGAGGTCGTAACCCTCATCAACCAGTTTTGCCAACACCGGAATATTGGCCTTCTTCAGCGTCTCCACCGCGTCCAGGTCGCCGAGCTCCAGCTTGGGCATGCCGCAGCACTTCTCCTTGGGCACGATATCGATGTGAATACCGTTGTGCTGGAAGACCTTGACAAAATCCTCGCCAATTTCCGGACTGTTGTAATTACCGTAGCAGGTGGCGTAGAGCGCCACCTTGCCGGTGGTTTCTCCCACCGCCTTGGGCTCCAGGTTGCGCACCAGCGGCTTGACCCGCTTGCGCAGCGTATTGCTGTTGAAGGTCGGTACCGGTGCCTCGTGGTGAATGCCGAAGCCTGACTCAAGCGCCTTGCGAAAGGTGCCGTTCCTGTTCAGCGCATTGACTGTGATGTCGACCAGAGGAATTGTCGCCAGGCCAAAGGTGCGGTCGGTGCTGGTCAGGACCCGGTCGCGCAGGCGTGCGCCCTCTTTGCGGAAATGCACCGCCTTCGCACGCAGCATGAGGTGCGGGAAGTCGACAGCCCACTCGTGCGGCGGAACGTAAGGGCACTTGGTCATGTAGCAGAGGTCACAGAGGTAACACTGCTCGACCACCTTGTGGTAGTCGGACTTCGCAACGCCGTCCACTTCCATCGTCTCGGATTCGTCGACTAGGTCGAACAGGGTAGGGAAGCTGTCGCAGAGGCTGACGCAGCGCCGGCAGCCGTGGCAGATGTCGTAGACACGCTCCAGTTCGGCGTCGAGTTTCTCCTGGTCCCAGAAATCCTCTGAGCGCCATTCAACCGGGTGTCGTGTCGGGGCTTCCAGGCTTCCTTCTCTCACGGCGAGTTCCTCGTGTGCGGGGTGTCAAAAAAAACGGGTTCGCAGGGGAGCCACGAACCCGTTTTCAGGTACAGCGACGGTGGTGCCGGCGGGAGCCGGCGACCGGTTCAGGCGTCCAGCGAATCCAGCGCTTTCTGGAAGCGGTTGGCATGACTGCGTTCGGCCTTGGCCAGTGTTTCCATCCAGTCGGCGATCTCATCGAAGCCTTCGTCGCGCGCTGTCTTGGCCATACCGGGATACATGTCGGTGTACTCATGCGTCTCGCCGGCGATGGCCGCCTTCAGGTTGTCGGCGGTGGCGCCGATCGGCAGGCCGGTCGCCGGGTCGCCGGTTTCCTCGAGGTACTCGAGGTGACCGTGGGCGTGACCGGTTTCACCTTCTGCAGTGGAGCGGAATACTGCAGCCACATCGTTGTAGCCTTCAACGTCCGCTTTGGCCGCAAAGTACAGGTAGCGGCGGTTGGCCTGGGACTCACCTGCAAACGCATCTTTAAGGTTTTGTTCTGTTTGACTGCCTTTCAAGGACATGGCGTTTCTCCTGTTGACGATTACGTGCCGGCACAGAGGTGCGGTAGCCTTAAGCTATGCCATTGGCAGCTATTCGTCTAGTTGAAAAAATGGTTAAATCTGATCGATAAAAACGATTGAGAATGTATGAGCAGACAACCCACATTGAAGCAACTGCGCTACTTGTGCGCAGTCGCAGAACACGCCCATTTTGGTCAGGCCGCCAAGGCCTGCCATGTCAGTCAGTCGACCCTCAGCGCCGGCATTCTTGAGCTGGAGGATACGCTGGGTGTTTCTCTGGTGGAGCGCAACAACAGGCAGGTGTTGCTGACGACGCTGGGTGAGGATGTGGTGCGCCGCAGCCAGGATCTGCTGCGTGACGTTGAAGATCTCGTGACCTTGTGTGACGCCGCGGCGGAACCTTTCTCCGGCAAAATGCGCCTCGGGGTTATTCCCACGGTGGCGCCCTTTATCCTGCCACGCCTGCTCAACCGGTTGCGCGAGCAGCACCCGGCCTTTCAACTGTTCATTCGCGAGGACCTCAGTCAGCACCTGCTGACAGCGCTGCATCACGGTGAGCTTGACGTACTGCTGTT